>ERZ1740067.895-NODE-895-length-22244-cov-5.620533_pt1 | contig 22244 bp, 19 predicted proteins | sample MGYA00581736_ERZ1740067 | MGnify/ENA primary metagenome ERZ1740067 (study PRJEB43018, sample SAMN04849236) | marine metagenome | isolation source: floating plastic debris | place: Pacific Ocean | collected 2008-08-27 | study: EMG produced TPA metagenomics assembly... | reverse complement strand
GATCGTATTCCCCATATCGCTCGTTCTGGGCTTTTTGCCGGGGGAGCTGGGCTTTGCAGGGATGTCACTGGTGGCGCTCCTGTTCATCCCGTATTTCTTGTTGGGACTGGCCACAATTCATGCTATCTCCCGCCGCTGGCACTCGAGAACTGCCATTCTCATTGGTTTTTACCTGATCCTCGTACTCTTCGGCTCGCCTGTGGTGCTGGTCGGCATTCTGGGTCTGGTGGAGGCCTGGATGGGGCTCAGGGCCCGCTACGCGGACCCGCATCCGGATGCCGAGTAAGGCACCAACTATCGACCGCTAACCGCCTTATGGGCGGGACAGGCGCTTTTGATCTCTCTGCACTGGGCAGTGAGACCGCGCTTGCTGGAACGAGGACTATTTCAATGGACGTAATTCTGCTTGAGCGGGTCGAGAAACTCGGCCAGATGGGTGATGTCGTGGACGTAAAGCCCGGCTATGCCCGTAACTTTCTTCTGCCGCGCGGCAAGGCGCTGAGGGCCAACAAGGCCAATCGCCAGCGCTTTGAAAATGAGCGGGCACAGCTTGAAGCCCGTAACCTGGAGCTTCGGACCGAAGCTGAAGCCGTACAGACCAAACTCGACGGCGAAAGCGTAATCGTGATCCGCCAGGCATCTGAGTCTGGTCAGCTTTACGGCTCTGTTGCTACCCGCGACATCGCAGCCGGTCTTACAGAGAATGGCTTCACAGTTGAGCGCCAGCAGGTGAGCCAGCAGCGCCCGATCAAGATCCTGGGTCTGCACGAAGTGCTGATCCGCCTGCATCCGGAAGTGACAGCGACCGTAACAGTCAACGTGGCCCGGACCGCAGAAGAAGCAGAGCGTCAGGCGCGCGGTGAGGACGTCACCATCGACCGTACGGATGAAGAAGAGGAAGCAGCGCTTCTCGCTGAGGAAGTCTTCGAAGATGCGGAACAGGCTGCTGCGCTGGAAGCTGAAGATGGCGATGCCGCCGATGAGGGCGACGAAGCTCCTTCTGAGGAAGAAACGCAGGCCTAGTCACCCGCCACTTTCCATGCACGGACGAACGCCGCTGCCTGATCTCAGGCGGCGGCGTTTTTCGTGGTTTAGGAACACCTTGCATGGGGTCGACGTAGGGCTTGTAGCTCCAGCAATCGGCCTGGGCTGGAGGCCGCTCCGAAAAAGCGCATGCGGCCATCAGCGATTCTATGAGTCAAAAGAGTCACTTGCACTGAATCGTGGACATCATCCACAGGCTGTTTTTATCACTGTGACTGCAGACGGGGCTCCGCGGCAGCTGCCCACGTATGCAAGCCGGTGCTGATGCCTAGCCACGGTTCACAGCATGAAACACTGAGTCAAAAGAATCACTTGCACTGAGTCGTGCACACCATCCACAGCCTGTGGATATCATTTCAGGGGGCAAGTCCCCGGTTTGTCATCCCTCGGCTGAAACTCAATTGGAGATGGGCTACAAGGTGCTGATGGAACCTGCACCAAGCCCCTACCCCATTGCTGACGACGCACCTGATGCTGATTTTGACGGCATCAAGTACAAGGAAATGCCGCATTCGATTGAAGCGGAACAGGCGCTGCTGGGCGCTGTGCTGGTCAACAATGAGGCCTATGACAGGGTTTCGGAATTTCTTTCTCCAGACCATTTCTACGAACCGCTGCACGCCCGGATTTTTGAGGCTGTCGCGCAGCTTGTTGTGGGTGGGCACCTCGCGACGCCGGTCACCCTAAAGGCATATTTCGAGCATGACAGTGCTTTGGCTGATGTGGGTGGCCCGGCCTATCTCGCGCGCCTTGCGGCAGCCGCCGTGGCCACACCCCATGCGAAGGACTATGGCCGAGCTATCTATGATCTGGCCGTCCGGCGCGAGTTGATACGCCTTGGCGAAGACATTCAGGTTGTGGCTGAGGACAGCCCGGTGGATCTGCCACCGTCGCAGCAGATCGAAAACGCTGAGGCTTCGCTCTACAACCTCGCCGAGAAGGGCCGCTACGAGGGCGGTTTCATGCCCTTCAAGTCCTCGCTGACAACTGCGCTGGATATGGCCGCAGCCGCGTATCAGCGTGAGGGGCGTCTATCTGGCCTCTCTACCGGATTGCGGGACCTAGATGGCAAGCTGGGAGGGTTGCAGAACTCTGACCTCATTATCCTGGCCGGTCGCCCCTCCATGGGAAAAACCGCGCTCGCGACGAACATCGCCTTCAATGCGGCCCGGTCCTATACTCAGGAGCTGGATGAGAATGGCCGTGAGGTCGTCACCAATGGCGGTGTGGTGGCTTTCTTCTCATTGGAAATGTCAGCTGAACAGCTGGCAACACGTCTTCTGGCGGAGCATTCAGGCATTTCATCTGAAAAGATCAGGCGTGGCGAGATTACCGCCGATGAATTCGGACAGCTGCGCGAGGCGACCGAAATGCTGCAGTCGATCCCGCTTTACATAGACCATACCGGCGGCATCGCGATCTCAACCCTTGCTGCCCGTGCCCGTCGCCTGAAGCGCCAGCATGGTCTGCAGCTGATTGTGGTCGACTATCTGCAGCTGGTCACGTCATCTGGGAAGAACCAAGACAATCGGGTGCAGGAAGTGACCGCCATCACAACTGGCCTCAAGGCCCTGGCCAAGGAACTGAACGTTCCGATCCTGGCCTTGTCCCAGCTGTCGCGTCAGGTGGAACAGCGCGATGACAAGCGTCCGCAGCTCTCCGATCTGCGCGAATCCGGCTCGATTGAGCAGGACGCCGACGTAGTGATGTTTGTGTATCGTGAAGAATACTACCTGCTTCGGGCTGAACCGAGTGCGGACTCTCCAGAGCATCTAGCCTGGCAGGACAAGTGCAATCAGGTTTTCGGCAAAGCCGAGGTCATCATCGGCAAGCAGCGCCATGGCCCGACAGGCCGTGTCGAGTTGCAATTCCAGGCTGAACTGACGCGTTTTGGCGACCTTGACCATTTCCACCAGTCCTATGATGGTCCGTGATCTCATTTTCCAGGATCGCGGCTCCCTTCTTGACCACCTCCAAACCTTCCCCCGGATGCATAACCGTTGACGTTGGCGCACTTGCGCGCAACTGGCGGGCGGCCAATGAAGCAAGCGGCACGGCAACCGCCTCTGCCGTCGTCAAGGCTGACGGCTATGGCCTTGGTATCGGGCCCGTAGTCGAGGCGCTTCACAGTGCAGGATGCCGACATTTCTTCGTAGCGCTGGCGGACGAAGCAGCCGCATTGGGCCAGGCTGCTAGGGATGCCGATGTCTATGTTCTGAACGGTCCTATGAGTGGACATGCATCGGCGATTGCCGCTGCCGGGTTCATTCCGGTTCTCAACGACCTCCTGCAGGTGTCACAATGGGTGGCTCAGGCAAAAAAGGCTGACCGCCCCCTGCCTGCTGCCATCATGATTGACACAGGCATGAACCGGCTTGGGCTTAACCTGACGGACGTTCAGTCTCTTGCTGCCGACACGGCCTCCCTGGCGCTGCTGGATATCAAACTGGTCATGAGCCATCTTGCATGCGCCGACGATCCGTCCTCGGACATGAACGCGCGCCAAAAGACCTTCTTTGATGAGGCCCGTTCGCTGCTGCCCGATGCGCCGGCCAGTCTGGCCAACTCGGCGGGACTCTTTTTGGGAACTGACTATCACTATGATCTAACCCGCCCCGGCGTCTGCCTCTATGGCGCGTCTCCTTTCAAAACTGCCCCGGCCCCGTTTGAGCCTGTTGTTTCGGTGGCTGCAGAGATTATTCAGGTGCGCGATGTTGCCGCCGACGAGAGTATTGGATACGGCGCGACCTTCACCGCGACAGGGCCTATGCGGACGGCGACGATAGCTGCGGGATACGCGGACGGCATTTTCAGAACTGCAGGGAACTCAGCATTTGCAGTCGTCAACGGGACCCGGGTCCCCTATGTCGGTCGTGTCTCCATGGACCTGATAGTGCTCGATATTTCGGCATTGGATGCGCGCTCTGTGCGCCCTGGGGCCATGGTTGACCTCATAGGCCCAGGAGTAAGTGTGGACGATCTGGCACACGCATCTGGAACCATCGGTTACGAGGTGCTAACCAGCTAGGGTACACGATACAAGCGACGCTATATTTCAGGGTGACTTGTCTCCCGATTCAGACCCTTTGGAGCACTTGAGACCGGTGAATATATTTGCCCTGGTTGGACGCGCCGTCCTCACCTTCCTCGCAGAAGTCGGCGCCCTCTCCCGTTTCACGATGCGCGCTGTGCGCTCATGCTTTGCTCCACCGGTCTATCTGCGCCTTATCGGCCAGCAGATGCTCCGGATCGGCTACTTTTCTCTCCCTGTTGTGGGGCTTACAGCCTTCTTCACCGGCGGTGTACTTGCCCTGCAGATCTATATCGGTGGGTCACGGTTTAACGCGGAAGGCTTTGTCGCCAACATTGTAGCAATTGGCATTACCCGTGAGCTGGGACCTGTGATTGCCGGCTTAATGGTGGCCGGGCGCGTGTCTGCAGCTATTGCGGCCGAAATAGGCACCATGCGGGTGACAGAGCAGATTGACGCGCTCGTCACGCTGTCGACCAACCCGTTCAAATACCTAGTTGCGCCGCGCCTCATCGCGGCCGTTATTTCGCTGCCTCTGCTTGTTCTCATCGCGGACATCATCGGCATCTTCGGCGGGTTTATCGTCGGCACCCAGAGCCTCGGCTTCAATCCACTGGTCTATATCAGCAATACGGTTGATTTCATTGAGCCCAGCGACGTGACGTCCGGTCTGATTAAATCCTCCGTCTTTGGATTCATCATCGCTCTCATGGGGTGCTACTCGGGCTATCGCAGCATGGGCGGTGCACAGGGCGTGGGCCGGGCAACGACAAACGCCGTTGTTGCGTCATCCATCCTTATCCTTGCCGCCAACTACGTGATGACATCCATCTTCTTCACGTCCTGACTTTCTGATCGATCAAAAGGCATTCCTTCATGGCCGAGACGCCCAAAATCGAACTTCGCAAGGTACAGAAGCGCTTTGGTCCCAAAACGGTCCTCGACAGCATTGATCTGACAGTCGAGAAGGGTCACTCGATGGTGGTCATCGGTGGCTCGGGTACGGGCAAATCAGTCATGCTCAAATGCATCCTTGGGCTCCTTCACCCGACCAAAGGCTCCATCAAGGTGGATGGTGAGGAAGTTACCAGGATTTCTGAACGTCATCGTGAAAAGGTGCTGAAGAAGTTCGGTATGCTTTTCCAAGGTGCTGCCCTGTTTGACAGCCTCAAGGTCTGGGAAAATGTCGCCTTCGCGCTGATACAGGGCGAGAATATGGAACGCGGCAAGGCGCGAGATGTCGCCATGGAGAAACTCGCCAAGGTCGGCTTAAGTTCAGACGTTGGGGATTTGAACCCGTCTGAGCTCTCCGGTGGGATGCAAAAGCGCGTTGGCCTGGCACGGGCCATCGCCCATGATCCAGAGATCGTTTTTTTTGATGAACCCACGACGGGCCTTGACCCGATCATGGCCGATGTCATCAACCAGTTGATTGTGGACACGGTACAGGACATGGGAGCGACCGCGCTTTCCATCACCCATGATATGGCCTCTGCGCGGAAGATCGCCGACCATATGTCGATGATCTACAAGGGCAACATCATCTGGACAGGCACTGCAGCGGAGGTTGATACCTGCGGCAATCCATATGTGGATGAGTTCGTAAACGGCCGGGCGGACGGTCCGATGCAAATGGAGGTGCTGAAGGCCTTGCCTCCGGCCCCAAGCGCAAAATGGCAAAACTCGCCACCCGATTTGTCTGTCAGAATTGCGGCGCTGTCTCGTCCAAATGGGCGGGCAAATGCGACAGCTGCAACGAGTGGAACACTCTTGTCGAAGAGACGGCAGGGTCCGGCCCAGCTTCTTCTCCAGCAACCACGAAACTCTCTCGCGGCTCACGCAAGCTCATCGATCTTGTGCCGCTGGATGGGGACACGGCGGAAGCGCCACGCCATATCACCGGCATAGCCGAGTTTGATCGTGTTTGTGGTGGCGGCCTGGTTCCTGGCTCTGCGTTGCTTGTCGGTGGTGACCCTGGCATCGGCAAATCAACCATCCTGCTGCAGGCCATGGCGGCCGTTGCGCGTACGGGCAAGCGGGCGCTCTATATCTCTGGCGAGGAAGCAATCGCTCAGGTTCGAATGCGTGCAAAGCGCCTTGGCCTTGAGAAGGCGCCTGTCGAGCTGGCTGCAGCGACCAGCCTTGCCGATATTGTGGCGACACTGGAACAGGCCCCGGCGGCAGACGCCGTCGTTATCGATTCAATCCAGACCATGTGGTCAGATGCCCTAGATTCAGCACCGGGTACCGTGTCACAGGTCCGCGCCTGTGCGCAGGCGCTGGTTCAGGTGGCGAAGGCGAAAGGCACGGCCATCATTCTTGTCGGCCACGTCACCAAGGAAGGGCAGATCGCCGGCCCCCGCGTGGTCGAGCATATGGTGGATACGGTTCTCTATTTTGAAGGCGAGCGCGGACACCAGTTCCGCATCCTGCGCGCCGTCAAGAACCGCTTCGGCCCCACAGACGAAATCGGTGTTTTCGAGATGCGCGATACCGGGCTGGCCGAGGTCGCCAATCCGTCCGCTCTTTTCCTGAACGATCGGTCAGAAAGCGCGTCGGGGTCGGTTGTCTTTGCCGGGATCGAAGGCACGCGGCCTGTTCTGGTTGAAATACAAGCGCTTGTTGTCCGCTCGACGCTCGGCACGCCGCGCCGGGCTGTCGTGGGGTGGGACGGGGGCCGGCTCTCCATGGTTCTCGCCGTGCTTGAAGCGCGCTGCGGAACCAGTTTTGGCGGGTTTGACGTTTACCTGAATGTGGCCGGCGGACTTCGAGTTAACGAACCGGCGGCCGATCTTGCCGTCGCCGCAGCTTTGCTGTCGTCTTTGGACGACGCACCGATTGATCCGCAAACGGTGATTTTTGGTGAAATCAGCCTGTCAGGCGACATCCGCTCGGTTGCCCAAGCAGAAAACCGTGCAAAGGAAGCAGCCAAACTCGGGTTCAAATCTGCAATTGGGCCTGGCGGCCTCAAGGCTCTGTCAGGGGGGTTGTCGGTTCAGGAGATCGGCACAATCGGGGGCCTTGTTAACGCCATTTGTCATTCAGATGTGCCCGGCGGAGACAGTTGATGCTAGATAGTCGGCTGTACTACAACACCTGACAGGGGGCCGGCGTGACGGGGTTCGACGCCATTGTCATCGCTATTACGCTGATATCCGGGCTATTGGCGATGGTTCGCGGCTTTGTGCGCGAAATGCTGTCCATCCTTGCGTGGGTGACGGCTGCGGCGGCGGCTATCTTTGCGCTCCCCTATTTGTCTCCGGAGGCCCGCCAATACATTGACCCCACCTGGCTGGCGGACGGCGTGGCATCGTTCGTGGTCTTCGCCTTAGTGCTTGTGGTGGTCTCCTACATCAGTTTTCACCTTGGTGAGCGCGTGCCTGACGGTCAGGTGGGAGCTCTGGACCGTACAGGCGGATTTCTGTTCGGACTTGCCAGGGGTTTTTTGCTCGCAACCATCGCTTATATGTTCATCGCGTGGCTAGTGGCGCGCGAGGACTTCCCGCCGTGGCTGGATGACGCGCGACTATTGCCCCTCGTCTCCGCAACCGCAGAAACCCTGACGAATGCGGTGGCGCCGAACGCCAATGTGACGCCGGCAGCGCAACGCGCCAAACCGCGCGCTGCAACCGAGACTACGCCTGACAAAGCCGGGGGTACATCCGGCAGCAAGGCAGACCCGCAAAATGACGACGCTGACAGCGCCGCAAACGACGGGTATAACGCTGAGGAACGCCGACGGCTCGACCAGCTTTTCGAGTCGGTTGACGGGAACGGGCAGTAGAACCTGCTCACCTGCTCGCTTTTCAGTAAGCGCTGGCCAATGCGCAAGAGGTCACCTTGAACCCGCAAGATCCCCACAAGGCCGCCACCCCGAAACCCACCCCCGCCGACACGACGCCCATCGACTACGAAACGTGGCGCGAAGAGCTTGAAGGCGACACGCTGCGTGAAGAATGCGGCGTGTTCGGCGTATACGGCAATCCAGATGCCGCTGCCCTTACCGCCCTTGGTCTTCATGCCCTGCAGCACCGCGGCCAGGAAGCCGCCGGCATCGTTTCCTATGACGGGGAACGCTTCAATGCGGAACGGCGCATGGGCCTTGTCGGCGACCACTTCTCATCTGAAAAGATGATCAACCGGCTCGCTGGGTCCGCCGCCATTGGTCACAACCGATATTCCACCACCGGCGAGACGGTCTTACGCAATGTGCAGCCTTTGTTTGCAGACCTGTGGGGTGGCGGCTTTGCCATCGGCCACAACGGCAACCTCACAAATGCCCTGACCCTGCGTGACCGTCTGGTCCGCGAAGGCGCCATTTTCCAGTCAACGTCTGATACCGAAACCATCCTTCAGCTCGTAGCGCGGTCCACAAAACCACGCATTATTGAGCGGTTGGTGGACGCGCTTTCCCAAGTCGAGGGCGCCTACGGCCTTGTCTGTCTGACCCCAAAGAAGATGATCGGCGCGCGCGATCCGCGTGGCATACGACCGCTGGTCATGGGGGATCTCAACGGTTCGCCTGTTCTGGCCTCCGAAACCTGTGCTCTGGACATTATCGGAGCCCACTTCGTTCGTGAGATTGAGCCTGGTGAAATCGTGGTGTGCACGGAAGATGGCATCGAGAGCCACAAGCCGTTCCCGCCCGAGCCAGCACGGCCTTGTGTTTTTGAGCACATCTATTTTGCACGCCCTGACTCCATCGTGGATGGCAAGAGTGTGTATGAAGTCCGCAAGAAGTTTGGGGCGCAGCTTGCCTACGAGTCTCATGAAGCTGCGGATGTCGTTATTCCGGTTCCTGATTCAGGCGTGCCGTCCGCGATTGGCTATGCAAATGAGTGCGGGCTGCCGTTTGAGCTTGGGCTCATCCGCAATCACTATGTGGGCCGAACCTTCATTGAGCCGACCCAACAGATTCGCCAGTTGGGCGTGAAGCTGAAACACAATCCGAACCGTTCGATTGTGGAGGGCAAGCGAATTGTTCTTGTGGACGACAGCGTGGTGCGCGGGACAACCTCGATCAAGATCGTACAGATGATGCGGGATGCCGGTGCCAAAGAAGTCCATCTACGTATTGCAAGCCCGCCGATCACCCATTCGGACTTTTATGGCATTGATACGCCGGACCAGTCGAAACTGCTGGCACATCGCTTCGATTTAGAAGGTATGCGGTCTTACATCGGCGTCGACAGCCTGGCATTCCTTACCGTGGACGGGCTCTACAAGGCGCTTGGCTATGAAAGCCGCAAAGAGGATGAGCCACAGCTCACGGATCATTGCTTCACCGGTGACTATCCTACCCCCCTTACGGATCGCGATGGTGACCGATCCGGTGGACAGCTCTCCCTCCTCGCAGAGATCGCCTGACAATGGCCGGACAATTTGAAGACAAAATCGTTCTCGTAACGGGGGCGTCGCGCGGCATTGGCTATGCAGTATCGCTCGCATTTGCCCGCGAGGGTGCTCACGTGATTGCCGTGGCGCGAACCGAAGGCGCGCTTGAGGAACTTGATGACGCCATCAAGGCCAGTGGCGGTACTGCGACTCTCGTACCATTGGACCTCACCGACTATGAGGGTGTTGACCGGCTTGGTGCCGCCATCTTTGAACGCTGGGGCAGGCTGGATGTGCTGATTGGCAATGCAGGCGATCTTGGCGTCATCTCGCCCATCGGCCACGTCCAGCCAAAAGACTGGCACAAAGCCATCGACGTCAACGTCAATGCCAACTGGCGGCTGCTGCGTTCTATGGACCCATTGCTGCGTTTGTCTGATGCGGGCCGGGCCGTATTCGTCACGTCCGGTGCAGCACAGAAGTGCAACCCGTTCTGGGGACCATACGCGGTCTCGAAGGCAGCGCTTGAAGCACTGGTAAAAACCTATGCTGCGGAATCTGCTGCAACCAACATACGGGCCAATCTTCTAAGCCCGGGGCCTATGCGTACCGCCATGCGAGCCAAGGCCATGCCCGGGGAAGACCCTGACACGCTTCCGCATCCAAAAGACGTGGCCGGATTGTTTGTTAAGATGTCGCATCCCGACTTTACGGAGAATGGCGTCACTCGCCGCTTTACACCGAGCGAGCAGTAGACTTCGCCGCTCACGCGCCTTTGGCTGGTTTTTTCTTGGCCGGTCTTTTTGCGGATCGTGCCTTGATCTTGGCCTTCTGAGATGTCCCGCGCCGTTTGCGTTGATCCGCATAGGGATTGTCACCCTTACGCATCAGCAGGCGGATGGGCGTCCCATCCAGATCAAACCGCTCCCGCAGGCTGTTGATCAAATACCGTGTGTAGCTGTCCGGGAGTTTTTCCGCGCGCTGCGAGAAGACTACAAATGTCGGCGGACGTGCCTTGGCCTGCGTCATGTATCGCAGGCGAATACGGCGACCCTGCACGGCTGGCGGCGGATGCCGCCCCACCGCCATTTCCAGCCACCGGTTCATGGCGGATGTGGGCACACGCATCGTCCAGCGCTTGTAGGCCCGAAAGGCCGCTGGCACGATCTTGTCCAGGCCCTGGCCTGTCAGCGAAGAAATCGGAACAATTTCGACCCCCTTCACTTGCGGCAGTAATTCATCAATCCGCTGGTCGATCTCCCGCAGTGCAGCGCTTCGATCCTCTACGAGATCCCACTTGCTGATGGCGAGCACAAGCGCGCGGCCTTCTTCCACCACATTGTCAGCGATATGCAGGTCTTGCTTCTCGAAGGGTTGTGTTGCGTCGATAAGCAGGACAACCACCTCAGCGAAATCAACCGCGCGCAGCGTGTCGGCCACGGACAGTTTTTCGAGTTTTTCAGTCACACGCGACCTGCGCCGCAGGCCAGCTGTATCCCACAACTTGATGGCCCGGCCTTCTGCGGTCCAATCCACCGAAATGGCATCGCGGGTGATACCGGCCTCCGGGCCGGTCAACATGCGATCTTCTCCGATCAGTTCATTGATGAGCGTGGACTTACCTGCATTCGGTCGGCCAACGACAGCCAAGCGGAGCGGCTTCTTAGGATCGTCCTCTTCGCTCTCCTCGAAATCTTCTTCCGGCTCGTCTTCGACCTCCGGGGCAAATGGGATGAGGGCCTGATAGAGATCAGAGGTGCCTTCCCCATGCTCAGCGGAGATTCCCAAAGGCTCGCCAAGACCCAGGCGAAACGCTTCAATGCGCCCGGCTTCAGCAGCTTTGCCTTCACATTTGTTGGCCGCGAGGATCACCGGTGTGTCACCCTTACGCAGGATGCGGGCGATCTCTTCATCTAGCGGTGTCAGGCCAGCGCGGGCATCCACGAGGAACAGGCATACGTCTGCTGCCTCAATTGCTGCTTCCGTTTGCCGACGCATACGGGCAGGCAGCACATCACCGCCGGCGTCTTCAAACCCGGCCGTGTCGATAACAGTGAATTTCAGGTCCCCAAGCTCAGCGGTGCCCTCCCGGCGATCACGAGTGACGCCCGGTGTGTCGTCAACCAGCGCAAGGCGTTTGCCAACCAGACGGTTGAACAGGGTCGATTTACCGACATTCGGCCGGCCAACAATGGCGAGGGTAAAGCTCATGGGTTGCGGCTCCTGCCGCGCTGTCTCGGTTGATGCTGCCTTGCGGTTCAGCGCAGTGCCAGAAGCTCGGCGGCATCCGTCAAAATGTAGACCGTCTTGTTAGCAACGATGGGAGCAATAAACGTGCCGCGCGGTATCTCAATCTCGCCAAGTACGTCTCCATTGTAGGGAGAGACCGCGAAGGCCTCGCCCGTGGAAGACGCAAGCAGCAAGCGGTCACCTACCAATACTGGTCCCGCCCATGTGATGGGTCCGTCACGATCCTCAGGGTCAGTAAAGCGTGGCAGCTGTGTGACCCAACGGATGCGGCCATCGCGCCGCGACAAGGCCAGCACTTCAGCACTAGTGGTGACGAGAAAAATAAAGTCACCCGCCACCCAGGGTGTCTGAACACCCGCCAGCGTTCGTGTCCAGACGCGCTCGCCGGTGCGGATATCAATTGCAACCATGCGGCCTGCGTGGCTAACAGCAAATACGCGGTCACGGTCGATTACAGGACGGCCGGCAATGTCACTGATATTGGCGAGCGCTGTGTTGGATAGCGTGCGTGTGAGCGTGTCGTTCCAGACTTCCTGTCCATTCTCAACGCGCAGCGCAAACACCTCACCGGACGAATATGGAACCACCAGCGTGTCGCCTGATACAGCGACACTTGGTGAACCAAGGATGCCTGCGGTTTCCTGAATTCCCTGATGTGTCCAGAGAACCTCACCTGTTGCCTGAGCCAAGGCAGTGATCTGATTGTCGAAGGAAATGGCAAACACGCGGCCGCCTACGGCAGATGGGGCTGCGCGAAAGGGTGTTCGCCCATTGTAGGTCCAAAACTCTTCACCAGTTGCAGCATCAAGAGCCACCACTGTTCCAAAACCCGTTGCGACGAAGACGGCGCCGTCATCAAATGCGAGGCCGCCTCCAAACCCCTCCTCAGAGTCTGCATCTTCCGGCGTGAGATCCACTGCCCAAATACGTGTGCCACTTTCAGCATCAAACGCTCGAACCCCACCTTCTGCATCCAGTACATAGGTGCGCCCATCCGCTACAACGGGCGGAGCCGTGAGACGTCCATCACCACTTGAGCCTTCACCGGCGTCGACGCCCCAGACTTCGGCAATAACCTCCGGCGCATCAAGGTGACGCAGCACATTGTCCGGAAACCCGCCAGGCTGCGCCCAGGCGGTGTTCACGTAGGGCGCAGGAAGAACTACTTGCAAGTTCGCGATGCGTGGATCCGCTTCCAACTGCTGTTCAAGCGATAAAACGGAGATGCGTTCACCAGGCAGGGGGGGGTCGTCGGAAGGGCTGATCAGATCGCTTACCGTGTCGCAAGCCACCAAGGCTGCAGAGGCGGCGCCCAGCATAAAGAAGCGAGCAATGGAGGTAAAAGCATACGTCATTGCGCGTCCTCCGTTTCGTTTTGTTCGACGCCTAACGGCGCCGTTTCAGTCGCGCCGCTAGCGGGAAGTTGGCGCGCCACAGGCCCCTCTACCTGCAGGCCGCGCAGCATATCCCTTGCACGTTCTCTTGCCAGTGGGGGCCCGCCAGTTGCGTCTGCCAGCTGCTGGTAATACTCGGCTGCTGAGTTTGTGTCGCTGTCCCGCAACGCCGCGTAGCCCAGAAGTTCCAGTGCGGAAAACCGCCAGGGACTATCAACGGCAGCCAGGGGCGTCAGGCGGATCTTCAGATCATCCGGGCTTGCAGTATCGGCCATAAGGAGCGCGGCACGGATTGAGGCCAGCCCTTTGAGAGTTTCGTCGCCACCGCCGGCTGCAATTGCATCAAATGTGGCAATGGCGCCTTCAACGTCGCCCGCCTGAGCTTGGAGACTTGCCGCGCGCAGGCTTGCGGCGGCCTCATATCCACCGCTCGCGGATTCAGCGATGGCGGCAAATGCGTCCGCTGCGGCCTGTGTGTCACCCTCTTCAACCAGTTGACTGGCTGCTACAAACTCGCGGGCGGCGCCCTCAGCAGCAGATTGGCTGGCACTATTCCACCAGCTCACTCCCGCTACGATGGCGATAATACCGACGACGGCTCCGATGGCATATGCGCCATAGGACTTCCAGAGGTCCTCAGCGCGCTCACGACGCAAGTCCTCTTCAACTTCGCGAAAAATGTCAGACAAGAAGGCGGCTCTCTGGCTGGAAATCTAAAAATGGCAGGCTGAATCCAACGCCTGCGACGCTGACAACACACCGGTACCGGAAACTAGCCGGGCTTTGGCGGGGATACCAGCCATAAAGCACTTGAAAGCAAAGGCAGCAAAGCCTTCGTCACCGCCACATCCGGTCCTCGAAGGAGGCTATTTTTTCATGGCGTAAGTATGTTCTTTAGCCGGGAAATGCCGCGATCGCACTTCCTTGGCATAGGCTTCGGCTGCCCCTTCGATTGCCGCGCCCAAAGTGGCAAATTCCTTGACGAATTTGGGCGGTGACGGGTTGAGCCCCAGCATATCTTCCAGCACGAGAATCTGGCCGTCGCAGGTCGGCGACGCACCAATACCAATTGTGGGGATGTCGATCTGGCTGGTGATGCGCGCAGCGAGCGGTTCTGCAATACCTTCCAGCACCACCGAAAAAGCGCCAGCTTCCGCGACTGCCCGCGCATCTTCCTCCAAACCGGCCCACTCGTCCGTTGTCCGCCCCTGGGTCTTGTAGCCCCCCATGGTCTGCACACTCTGGGGTGTCAGTCCAATATGCGCCATCACGGGAATGCCGCGCTCGGACAGGAAATGGATGGTTTCCGCCATACGCGCGCCGCCTTCCACCTTGATGGCGGTGCATCCGGTTTCATGAATGACTCGGGACGCATTGCGGAATGCGATCTGAGGACTTTCCTCATAGGTCCCAAACGGCATGTCCACCACGACTACCGCCTGATCCGCACCACGCATGACCGCCTTGCCGTGCAGTATCATCAGCTCCAGCGACACGCCCAGCGTGTTTTCCATCCCGTGCATGACCATGCCCAGGCTGTCACCGACCAGAAGCAGGTCCACATAGGGATCCACCAGCCGAGCCGTATGCGCGTGATAGGCTGTCAGACAGACAACGGGTGTATTGTTCTTTGAGTTCCGGATCTGCGGAACGGTTTTGCGGCGGACTGTGTTTTGTACGGACATTTGGGGGCAAAGCCTCCTGACATCTGTGCCTGAGAACCCGCTTTTGTGCGGCGCAGCAGACTAGTGTTGTGAAGCCGCGTTTGCAACACGTGCTTCCTGCTCACTATTGGGCGATAGCGCAATGAAGGAATAGGTGAGGAATGCGGCGCCGGCGACCGTTACGTAGTAGTTGACGATGACGTTGATGATTAGCCATCCGGCGCCGAACGCACCCAACCAGCCCAAGGCCGCGTCGCCGTTATCGGCGGCAATGTCAGGACTTTGCATCAGGGCTTCGGTGCCGCCAACGATGAGGAATGCTGCTACGTTGATTGCGAGCATCAGGATAAAATAGAGGACCCAGGCTCCCAGAAGCCGGAATGTATTGCCGTGGGATATCCTCCACGACAGCGAGATCGGTCTTTTGCGTTCAAGGGCGGCCGCGGGGAGCGCCAGGAACAATCGAGCGCCGATTGCGATGCCGAGAACAACAAATGCTAAGAGGACAAAGCCCGTCATCGGGTCAAATGACGCATTTTCTGCGTCTAGCGCCATCTCCGCCCCCACCACCGCAAAGATGACAGCCAAACCGGCGAGATAGAAGACGACACCAATCAGCCCCAAAACCAGGGCAATCAGGAAGTATCGGATGACCGGCATTGCAAGCTGCCACTGATGATCTGCATCAGCAGCCACACGGTGCGTCAATACTGCAACCAAGATAAAGACTAGATAGGCCGCAAGGATCAGAGCAAACACCGAGATGCCGCCCTGCCAAGTCATCGCAGCGGTATCACCGGTTTCCAAGTTAGGGATGATGCCCGACGCAAACGCTAACCCGAAGAGGCTGAGGGCGATGACCGCTGCCACGATGTAGAATGGCAGCAACGGCCAGGTGAACTTGAATGGTGCCGTGAACGCCTTTCCGAGAACATCAAAGACCGGAAGCTTGACCATTCTATCCCCCATCAGGCCACCCAACCTCTGATTGCGGTTGGTTTAGCTACTGTGACGGACGCTGCTGTATTGATCAAGCGTCCGGGTGATGCGCCTAGTTCTGGTTGCTACCGTAAGCCCAGGCTTTTTCTTCTATGTCCTTGTTGTCTGGTGCCAGTTCGTAAGCACGCACAAAGTCATCCTTGGCAAAGCTCCTTTGACCCAGTGCCTCAAAAATCCGTCCACGGACGAAATATGCAGCGGCGTATTCGGGATTGAATGCAAGGGCCTTATTTGCATCGTTGATCGCGGCGTCCAGCTGGGCCATTTCCAGAAAGGCGTTGGCGCGGGTGGTGTAGATATCACCGCTTTCAGGGGACAGATTCAGGGCTTTGGTATAGTCCTCGATGGCGGCTTCCAGCTGGCCGGTCAGTTTGTAGGCGACGCCGCGGTTCACATGGGCTGTGACCATATCGCCTTCCGGCAGATCACCGGCCTCCAGAGCGCGGGTACAGTGAATAATGGCTTGCTCTGGTGTCCCGTCGCCAAAAAACTGGGCGTGGCAGAGTTCGTTCTCAAGGATGGCGTCTATCTCTTCGGCGACCACCACGTCGCTACCTGGTGTGGTTTCGCCCTCAGATGCGGTCACGTCATCCGGCGCATCCGTTTGGTTCAGCAGCTGCGGTTCCACAGCCTCGATTGGCGGGGCCTCCAGTTCCTGGGCGGTAGCCGCAAGAACACCCGACGCAAGAACAAGACCTAGGCCGGCGACAATAGACGTGAACGTGACACGCACTTACTTACTCCCACTCAATCGTGCCCGGAGGCTTTGAGGTAATATCGTACACCACCCTGTTGATGCCGCGCACCTCGTTGATAATGCGGGTTGCCGTGCGGCCGAGGAACTCATGACTGAAGTCATAGTAGTCGGCAGTCATGCCGTCGGTGGAGGTCACCGCGCGCAGGGCACAGACAAACTCATAGGAACGCTCGTCACCCATGACGCCGACTGTCTTGACGGGTAACAGAACAGCGAAGGCCTGCCAGATTTCATCGTAAAGGCCGGCGTTGCGGATTTCTTCGAGGTTAAGCTTGTCGGCCTTGCGCAGGATATCCAGCCGGTCGCCGGTAATCTCACCGGGGACGCGGATCGCAAGACCGGGCCCGGGGAATGGGTGGCGGCCAACAAACGGTGCCGGGAGACCAAGCTCCCGCCCCAGCGCGCGCACTTCATCCTTGAAAAGTTCACGCAGCGGCTCGACCAGCTTCATGTTCATGCGCTCTGGCAAACCACCGACATTGTGATGCGACTTGATAGTTACTGACGGCCCGCCGGCAAATGAGACGCTTTCAATGACGTCCGGATAGAGTGTGCCCTGTGCGAGGAAATCGGCACCGCCCACCTTCTTTGCTTCGTCCTCGAATACATCAATGAAGGTCGCGCCAATGATCTTGCGCTTGCGCTCCGGGTCAGACACGCCTTCAAGCTTATCGAGAAACAGCTTCTGCGCATCCACATGCACAAGCTTGATGTTGTAATGATCACGGAACAGGGTCACGACTTCTTCCGCTTCGCCCATGCGCATCATTCCAGTGTCGACAAACACGCAGGTGAGTTGGTCGCCAATGGCTTCATGCAGCAATACGGCCACGACGGAAGAATCCACACCGCCGGACAGGCCACAGATGACCCTGCCCTCGCCTACCTGCTCACGTACACGCTTGATTTCCGTCTCACGGAAAGCCGCCATGGACCAGTTGCCACCGCAGCCGGCAATCTTGTGGGTGAAGTTTTCCAGAAGCTTCGCGCCACGCAGGGTGTGGACCACTTCGGGGTGAAACTGGACGCCGTAAAACTGGCGGGTCTCATCTGCGATGGCCGCGAAGGGTGCGTTGTTGCTAGTGCCGATGACGGTAAAGCCATCCGGGATGTCAATCACCCGGTCCCCATGGCTCATCCACACCTGATCGCTTTCGCCGGTCTCCCAGATGCCGTCAAAGAGGGGAGATTTTTCAGACGCGGTGAGTTCTGCGCGTCCAAACTCACGCTCATCGGCAGTCTCAACACGTCCACCCAGCTGCGCCACCATCGTCTGCTGGCCATAGCAGATGCCAAGAATGGGGATGCCGAGTTCAAAAACCCGCTCGGGTGCCCGAGGTGTATCCGTGCCAATGACGCTGGCAGGACCACCTGAGAGGATGATCGCCTTGGGCGACAGGCGGTCAATAGCCTGATCGGCCTTGTTGTAGGGAACGATCTCTGAGTAGACGCCGGTCTCGCGCACCCGCCGGGCAATCAGCTGCGTGACTTGGCTGCCGAAATCGATAATCAGGATGCGGTCGTCAGCGCCGGCGGGGATGTCCAGGTCGGGTGATTGCGTCATATCGGGCTCGTCAGTTTAGGGCGTTGATGTGCGTTCAAGGCGACAGACGAAAAAACCGTCTGTGCCATAAGAATGAGGAGTGAGGTGAATGCCGCTGTTTGCAGGTGTTGCGGGGTCGGATGCCGAGAAGACAGGACTGAAGTCCGCATGAGACTCGAGGAAATCCTCGATACGCTGCTCATTCTCCGACGGCAGAACCGAGCAGGTGACATAGACCAACTGCCCGCCGGATTTCACAAGGTCAGCTGCCGACTTTAGCAATGCATCCTGCGTCTTTGTCAGCTTTTCGATTTCTTCTGCAGTAAGGCGCCATTTCTGTTCCGGGTGGCGGCGCCACGCACCGGTGCCGGAGCATGGAGCATCTATCAGCACGCGGTCGCACTTACCCGCCAGTTCCGAGAAGTTGCCGTCCTGCGGCCATTTCATGGGCTGGATGTTGCGGGCGTCGGCACGCCTCATACGTGGGGCCAGGTTTCCCAGACGGCGGGCATCGGTGTCTGTCGCGTAGATCTGTCCCTTGTTCTGCATGGTCGCTGCGAGTGCCAGTGTCTTGCCGCCGCCGCCGGCACACAGATCAAGCACCTGCATCCCCGGTTGCGCATCAACCATCAAGGCTGCCAGTTGGGAGCCCTCATCCATTGGCTCGATCATGCCTTCCTTGAAGGCGATGGTTCCAGCTATGAGGTGGTTGCCCGACACACGAAGCCCCGTGGGCGCATGAGGTGTCGGCGTTGTGTCTATCCCGACCGCCGCGAGGGCAGCAGCAGCTTCTTCGCGGGTGGTCTTGAGCGTGTTGACGCGCAGGTCCAAAGGTGCCGGCGTGTCGAGGGCTGCCAGCGCTGTGTCCAGGTCATCCCCGAACGCTTCCATCAATTCGGGTAGCAGAAAGTCCGGCACGTCATAGGCCGGCAGACCGTCCTGCATTCCGCTTGTCAGGGTGTTGATGAGAGAATGTTCATCATTGCTGAGTGGTGGCGGGGCGTGCCCCTCGCCGGAGAAGAGGGCGGCGACCTCCTGCGGAGCTTTACACTCGCCCAAAACAAGATCCGTGATGACCAGGGCGCGCGGCTCGACACTGGATGCCTTTGCGTAGAATCCACGCCGACGCAGGACCGAATAGACTTGCGATGAGATTGCCCGCCGGTCTTTTGACCCGGCAAAGCGATGACTGCGGCCCCACTGGCGCACCACATCATCGGCCGGGCGCTCACCACGCTCGATGTGCTCAACTATTTCGATCGCGGCCGCAACGCGGGCACCCGGTGTCAACGGCTTGGGCTCGGATAGTTCGGTGTTTCGCGGGTGATGGTGACGTCGTGCACGTGGCTTTCCAGAAGCCCCGCATTGGTGATGCGGTGGAATTTGGCCGTCTCATGCATTGTGGAGATGTCTTTGCAGCCGGTGTAGCCCATGGATGCACGAAGACCGCCGACAAGCTGGTGCAGCACAGCAGACAGGGGGCCCTTGTAGGGTACTTGACCTTCAATGCCTTCGGGCACAAGTTTAAGCTGATCCTTCACATCAGACTGGAAGTAGCGGTCTGCTGAGCCGCGGGCCATGGCACCGATAGAGCCCATGCCGCGATAGGCTTTGTAGCTGCGGCCCTGATAGAGAAATACGTCGCCGGGGCTTTCATCCGTCCCGGCAAACAGTGAGCCGAGCATGGCCACGTCTGCGCCTGCGGCTATGGCCTTTGCCATGTCGCCGGAATACTTGATGCCGCCATCGCCGATAACCGGACGACCTGACCCTTTGGCTTCGGCAGCGCATTCCATAATCGCCGACAATTGCGGCACACCAACACCGGCGACAATGCGGGTGGTGCAAATGGAGCCCGGACCGATGCCGACCTTAATGGCGTCTGCACCGGCTTCAATGAGGGCACGGGTGGCCTCAGCCGTCGCAACATTGCCAGCGATCACCTGTGTGTAGTTGCTATGTTGCTTAATGCGGCGAACAGAATCCAGCACGCCGGATGAGTGTCCGTGCGCTGTATCGACGACAACGACATCCGCACCTGCAGCGATGAGGGATTCGGTTCGCTCGAATCCATCATCGCCTACAGATGTGGCAGCGCCGACACGCAGTCGGCCCTGCTCGTCTTTGCAGGAATTGGGATGGAGTTTCGCTTTCTCCATGTCTTTGACAGTGATGAGGCCGGTGCAGCAGTAGTTTTCATCCACGACTACCAGCTTCTCAATGCGGTGCTGGTGCAGCAGGCGCTTGGCTTCATCCTGACCGACATTCTCGCGCACCGTGATGACTTCCTTCGTCATCAACTCGTGGACCGGTTGTTCTGCACTGCTTGCAAAGCGCACGTCGCGGTTCGTCACAATACCGACCAGCTTGTGGTTGGCCTCAACAACCGGAATGCCGGAAATGCGGTGCTGCTCCATCAGGGTCAGCGCATCTTCCAAAGTGGCTTCGGGCGCAATGGTCACCGGGTTCACGACCATGCCGCTTTCAAACTTCTTTACCTGACGGACTTGCTCGGCCTGTTCGTCCGGTGTCATGTTCCGGTGGAGAATGCCAAGTCCGCCGGCCTGCGCCATGGCGATCGCCAGGGGAGCTTCCGTCACGGTGTCCATCGCGGACGAAATAATGGGTATGCCAAGCTCAATATCAGCGGTGAGTTTGGTTTTTGTGTCTACGTCTCCGGGGAGCACGTCAGACGCAGCCGGGCGCAACAACACATCGTCAAATGTGAGGGCCTCGGGGATATTTCCGTTCTGGATTTGCAAGCCAACCTCCGCTTCTGCGCTTTGGGGCTGCCGGGTGGCAGGCGGGACGCAGGGTTTCGTCGTTGGCGGGGGTAATTACCATGATGCTGGCCCACGGCAAACCGTTTTGCGCCGCACAAACGCAAACTTGCTATGCAAAGGGCATCAAAGGGCTGTGAACCGTCGCGTCAGAGCCTGTTTCAGCCAGTCGCTGCCTAGTCTGAGGCCTGCCTGCCTTTGAAGCCAGTGGCCAGAACATACATCTCAGCCGAATCGGACCGGCTGGCCTTTGGTTTCACATGGCGGACCACTTTGAAATTTGTCCGTAACATCGTCATCAGGTCCTTTTCCGCGCCCCCCTGCAGAACCTTGGCAAGGAAGCCGCCGCCCGGTTTGAGGACCTCCATGGCGAAATCAAGCGCCAGTTCGCACAAATGCATAATCCGCAGGTGATCGGTCGGCTTGTGGCCGGTCGCTGATGCAGCCATATCCGACAGAACGACATCAGCAGGGCCGCCCATCAGTCGTTTCAACTCGTCTGGCGCCTCATCTGCCATGAAATCCATTTCGATGAGCGACGCCCCTGCGACAGGCTCTACCGGCAGAAGGTCAATGCCGATGACCTCACCACCGCGATTGTTGGCCGAGCCGCATCGCTTGACTGCGATCTGTGTCCATCCGCCGGGTGCGGCGCCAAGGTCTACTACGCGCATACCCGGTTTCAGGATGTGGTGCTTGTCGTCGATCTCGATCAGTTTGTAGGCCGCGCGGCTGCGATACCCATCGCGGCGAGCTGCGGCTACATACGGATCATTCAGTTGCCGCTGCAGCCACAGGGTCGACGAGTTCTTCCGCCCTCTCGCCGTCTTTACACGCTGCTTCAGCTCGCGCGTGCTTGAGGCATTGCTACCACCGCTTTTGTTTCGCTTACTCATGAGACTCGGATCACTGTTGGTTGGTGGCGGATGGGGTTTGCGGTGACGGGTTGCCGGGCTTGCGGCGCCCCCGGCCACCACGTCGCCGCCGGCGCTTGCGTTTCTGGTTGCGGCGTTCTTCCCGCAGCAAGGTGATGAGTATCCCCTCCCGCAGGCCGCGATCCGCCACGCGCAGGCGCTCACACGGCCAGGAGGTTTGTATGGCCTCCAGGATGGCGCAGCCTGCCAGTACGAGATCGGCCCGATCCTTGCCGATGCACGGAACACTCGCACGCTCGTCAAAATTCATGATGCTCAGGCCGTCGGTCACAGCGGTCTCGTCCGCAAAGTCCACCCAGGTGCCATCCACCTTAGAACGGTCATACCGCTTTAGGCCCAGGTGAATGCCGGCAATGGTCGTAACCGTCCCCGAGGTGCCAAGCAGGTGGATGTCGCCGTTCTCCACAGCGTTCGAAATCTCCACATCCAGCTCATCAGACCACGGACGGTCATCGAGTAGCGCTATCACCTCGGCACCCATCGCCTCATAACCTGTGCGATTGCCAGTGAGGC
>ERZ1740067.894-NODE-894-length-22258-cov-6.491465_pt1 | contig 22258 bp, 22 predicted proteins | sample MGYA00581736_ERZ1740067 | MGnify/ENA primary metagenome ERZ1740067 (study PRJEB43018, sample SAMN04849236) | marine metagenome | isolation source: floating plastic debris | place: Pacific Ocean | collected 2008-08-27 | study: EMG produced TPA metagenomics assembly... | reverse complement strand
CATACGATATCTGCCAGCCTCTCGGGGTCAGGCTCGTTTAGTTCAATATCAAAGCAGTCGATATTGGCGAATTTCTTGAACAGAACCGCCTTGCCTTCCATGACCGGTTTAGAGGCCAGCGCCCCGATATTGCCAAGTCCCAACACCGCAGAGCCGTTCGTGACCACCGCCACCTGATTGCCGCGTGCGGTATATTTTGAAGCGGTCGAGGGGTCGCTCTTGATCTCAAGACAGGCTTCCGCAACGCCGGGCGAATAGGCCCGCGCCAGATCGCGCCCGTTCGCCAAGGGCTTTGTCGCGCGGATCTCAAGTTTTCCCGGCTTGGGAAATTCGTGATAGTCCAGCGCGGCCTGCCGGAACGCGTCTTTTGCGGAATCCGTCATGGTGAAGTCCTCCCTACCTCAGTTAGTTTAGCGTTAAACTATTTTTTCCACGAAGGGGAAAGGGCTTACCGCAGGGGCATACGGTCGCAAGCAAAGGGTGCGTGCGTCAAGGCTTGCAACTGCGCCGCTGGGGCCGCAAAGTCGGTTGAACAATTGAAGGTGCCGAATGAGCTTGCTGGACGCTGCCAAAGCCGTGCGTGAGAATGCCCACGCGCCCTATTCCAACTTCAAGGTCGGCGCTGCGATCCGTGCGGCATCGGGCGCGGTCTATGTCGGCTGTAATGTCGAAAACGTGGCCTACCCGGAAGGCACCTGCGCTGAAGCGGGCGCTATCGCGGCCATGGTCGCAGCGGGCGAGACAACGCTGACCGAAGTCGCGGTGATCGCAGACAGCCCGACGCCGGTGCCACCTTGTGGCGGCTGTCGTCAGAAACTGGCGGAGTTCGGAGCCAGCGATGTCCTTGTCACCATGGCCACGACAAACGGTGCCTCGCGCACCGTGACAATCGCCGAGCTTTTGCCGGGCGCGTTCGACGCAGGACATATGAGCTAAACCATGGATCCCCGCACTGTCATTCGGTTGATCCGGGAAGGGCAATCGGTCTCGGATACTGAAATGTCCAGCTTTTGCAGCAGCTTGGCGGACGGCACGGTTAGTGATGCACAAGCAGCCGCCTTTGCAATGGCTATCTGCATGGGCGGTCTGTCTGAGCGCGAACGCGTCGCGCTGACCACGGCGATGCGCGACAGCGGGCAGGTCATGCGTTGGCAGTTGGATGGCCCCGTGCTTGATAAACACTCCACTGGTGGCGTCGGGGATTGCGTGTCGCTTTTGCTCGCGCCTGCTCTTGCCGCGTGCGGGGCCTACGTGCCCATGATCTCGGGCCGGGGGCTGGGCCATACGGGTGGCACGCTCGACAAACTTGAAGCTATTCCGGGCCTGAAAACCGAAGTGCCACGGGACAAGTTCCGCCGGATCGTCGGGCAGGTTGGCTGCGCGATTGTCAGCGCCACCGACGACATCGCCCCCGCTGACAAACGCCTTTACGCGATCCGCGATATTACAGCGACGGTCAACAGCCCCGAATTGATCACGGCCTCGATCCTGTCGAAAAAGCTGGCTGCCGGGCTGGATGGTTTGGTGTTGGATGTCAAACTCGGCTCTGGCGCGTTTATGAAGTCTATGGGCGCTGCGGCTGATCTGGCCGAAATGCTGGTGGAGACCGCCAATGGTGCGGGCTGCCCGACCCGTGCTTTTATCACAGATATGAACCAGCCCCTTGCCAAGTCGCTGGGCAATGCGCTTGAGGTGATGGAGGTCATGCAGGCCCTGACCGGCGATGAGGTGAACCCTGATCTTCCCGATCTTGCGGCGACATTGGGCGGCGAATTGCTGGCGATGGCGGGGCTGGCCGATAACCCCGAAGAAGGCGCAGTACAGATCGCTGACAGCCTGCACGACGGTTCTGCCGCTGAACGATTTCAGGCGATGGTTGCCGCGATGGGCGGGCCGCATGATTTTGTGGACCGCTGGCACGACCGTCTGCCCGCAGCGCCTATCGTGCAGGAAGTGCACGCGCCGAACGCCGGTCTTGTGACCGCGCTTGACGGTGAAGCGCTGGGCCGTGTGATCGTGCAGCTTGGCGGTGGCCGGATGGCGGCAGGCGACCGGATTGATCCGGCCGTGGGCCTGTCAGAGCTTTGCGAATTGGGTGATTTCGTTGATGATGTGGTGCCTGTGGCGTTGATCCACGCGCGCGACCAAGCCTCTGCCGACCGCGCCGCCGAGGCGATCCGCGCTGCGATCACTGTCCATGATTTAGCGCCTGACGTGCCGCCGACCGTCTACCGGAAAGTCACTTAGATGGCGCGCGCGTTTCTCGTTGTCATGGATTCCGTGGGTTGCGGTGGCGCACCTGATGCCGCGGCGTTCGGGGATGAGGGGGCGAATACATTGGCCCATATTGCGAAAGCCTGCGCGTCCGGCCAAGCTGAGGGCGGGCGGGCTGGCCCACTGCGCCTGCCGCATCTGGATGCATTGGGTTTGGGGGCTGCGGTCCGCCTGGCGTCGGGTGATGAAACGCCCGGCCTTGCGGCGGAACCAACCGGCCTTTGGGGCGCCGCAACCGAGGTGTCGAACGGCAAAGACACGCCATCGGGCCATTGGGAGTTGGCTGGCGTTCCGGTCCCGTGGGACTGGCATTACTTTCCGCAAACCGACCCCGCCTTTCCCGAACCCGTCGTCACGCAGGTCTGCCTTGCGGCTGAAACGGGCGGGCTTTTGGGCAACCGACACGCCTCTGGCACGGCGATCATCGCCGAAGAAGGCACGCGCCATATGCAGACCGGTTGGCCGATCTGCTACACCTCTGCCGACAGCGTCTTTCAGATCGCCGCACATGAAGAAACCTTTGGGCTGGACCGGCTTTACAAGCTTTGCCGTGACCTCACTCCCATGCTGCACGCGATGAAGGTCGGGCGCGTCATTGCGCGACCTTTCATCGGGATGCCCGAGGCCGGATTTAGTCGCACGACAAACCGCAAGGACTTCGCGATGCCGCTGCCGTCGCCCTCGTTGTGTGATTGGATGCAAGAGGCGGGAAGAACCGTGCACGCGATTGGAAAGATTGGAGATATCTTTTCCATGCAAGGCATTGATACCGTCGTGAAAGGCGATGACGCGGCGCTGATGGAGCATCTGGTTGACGCCGTGGCGACCGCCCTGGACGGCAGCCTGACCTTCGCCAATTTCGTGGAATTCGACAGCCTTTACGGGCACCGCCGCGACGTTTCGGGCTATGCCCGCGCGCTGGAGTGGTTTGATGGTCACATCCCGCGCGTCTTGGACGGATTGCGCGCGGATGATCTGATGATATTCACCGCAGATCACGGCAACGACCCCACGTGGCGCGGAACAGATCATACCCGCGAACGGGTGCCGGTGCTGGCGGCGGGCGCTGGCGTTAACCAAATCGGGCAGGTTGGGTTCACCGATGTGGCCGCCTCAATCGCGGCGCACCTCGATGTGCCTTCCCGTGGTCCCGGACGGAGTTTTCTATGACAACGCATCTGCCCAAGGTTGAGCTTCACCTGCATCTCGAAGGTGCCGCGCCGCCTGCATTCATCCGCGGCTTGGCGCAAGAAAAGTCGATCAATCTTAACGGTATCTTCGATGAGAACGGCCACTACAGCTACCGTGATTTCAACGACTTTCTGCGGGTCTATGAGGCCGCGACCAGCGTGTTGACCACGCCCGAGGATTACGCGCGGCTGACGACGGCTGTGCTGGAAGAATGTGCCGCCAATGACGTGATCTATGCCGAGACGTTTTTGTCGCCGGATTTTTGCGGTGGGCGCGATGTCGCCGCCTGGAACGAATATCTGCACGCCATGCAGGAGGCCGCCGACAAAGCCGAAGCGCAGGACGGTATCCAACTGCGTGGCATAGTGACCTGCATCCGCCATTTCGGTCCCGAAAAGGCAAAAGAAACAGCGCGTTGTGCCGCAGAGACCGCAGGCGACTGGATCGTTGGGTACGGCATCGCCGGGGACGAGATGGCCGGCAAACCGCGCGACTTTACCTATGGTTTCGACATGGCGCGCGAAGCCGGATTGCGGCTGACGGCCCATGCCGGTGAATGGGGTGGGGCGCAGTCTGTGCGCGACGCTTGGCGTGATCTGCGGGTCGAGCGGATTGGGCACGGAGTCCATGCAATTCGTGACCCCAGATTGGTCGATGAGTTGGCCGAGGCTGCCGTCGTGCTAGAGGTTTGCCCGGGCTCGAATGTCGCCCTTGGAGTTGCTAAAAGCTGGCGCGATCACCCCATCGAAAAGCTGCGTGCGGCATGGGTGAAGGTCACGGTGTCCACCGATGATCCACCCTTCTTTCACACCACGATGCGAAACGAGTATGATCGGCTTGCCGACGCGTTCGGTTGGAACGAAGAGATCTTCCGCGACATTGCAAAAACCTCGGCCGAGGCGGCGTTCTGCGATGACCAGACTCGCGCCGCGCTCTTAACCAAATTGGAGGCCCCATGAGCAACTTGTTAACCATCGTCGAACACCCGCTGGTCCAGCACAAGCTGACGCTGATGCGACGGGCTGAAACCTCGACCGGGCAATTTCGCACGTTACTGCGGGAAATCAGTCACCTTCTGGCCTATGAAGTCACCCGTGATCTGCCGCTCGTGGATGAAGCGATCGAGACGCCAATGGGACCCATGCAAGCGCCGCAGCTTGACGGCAAAAAGCTGGCGCTGGTGTCTATTTTACGCGCAGGTAACGGTCTGTTAGATGGCGTGCTTGATCTGATCCCCTCAGCACGGGTTGGTTTTGTCGGGCTCTACCGGGACGAGGAAACGCTGCAACCGGTGCAATATTATTGCAAGCTGCCCGACGCGCTGGAAGAACGGTTGGTGATCGCGGTCGACCCGATGCTCGCGACGGGCAATTCGTCTGCTGCCGCCGTCGATCTGCTGAAAGAGGCAGGGGCGACAAATATCAGTTTTCTGTGCCTGCTTGCAGCGCCTGAAGGGATCGCGCGAATGCAAGAGGCGCATCCGGATGTACCGATCATCACAGCCTTTGTGGATGAGAAATTGAACGAGCAGGGATACATTGTTCCAGGTCTAGGGGATGCGGGTGATCGCATGTTTGGAACCAAGTAAGCCGAATCCAGGCGGATTGTTTCTTTACTCGATAGGGTTTTTGACGCATGGTTCCACCACATTTTGTGGGGGCACATATGGTTTTTCGTCAGGCAGTATCGGTTTTCGCGTTGGTTTTGGGGCTGGGGGCAAGTGCTGCATTCGCCCAAGGGGACATCCCGGCAGAGTTCCCGCCCTCCTCTTTCACCGGTAAACAGTATGTCGACAGCCGCGGCTGCGTGTTTGTGCGCGCGGGCATCAGCGGCAACACCACATGGATCCCGCGCGTCACACGCCAGCGCAAGCAAATCTGCGGGATGCGGCCAAGTCTGGCTGGCCAGACCCGCACTGTCGAAGCGCGCACGGCACCCGAAACGCCTGCCATCACCGCGCCGCAGCGTACCGTTCAGGAAGCCCCCCGCCGCCCCGTCGCGCCGCGTATTTTCCAGCGGCAGCCGGGCAAGCCGATAGACACGGTTGCGTCGATCAGACCGGCTCCGAAACCCGTCGCACAGCCCAAAGCGCAGCCACAACGTGTGGTCCGTGCCCCGGCTGAGCAGCAGAAAGTTGTCGTGCGCCGCCCCGTGGTGGCCTCCGCCCCCGCGCCGAAGCTCACACGCCGTCAGGCGGCCTGTCAGGGGGCGTCGTCGCTATCCAGCCGCTACATCAACTCGGGCGCAAAAGCTGATGTGCGGTGCGGCCCGCAAGCCGAAGCGCCGGTCGCCATTGTGCGCGGCTCAACCCTGCGGCGCAGCGCACCAGCACAGCGTGTGACCATCACAGCGCCCACGCGCACGGTCGCCATCAGCCCGCCACCGGGGTATCGCCGCGTTTGGGAAGACGATCGGTTGAACCCCAACCGCGGCCCGCGCACCGCCCAAGGTGACGCACAGATGGCACAGGTTTGGACAGACACGGTCCCGCGCAAAGCGGTGAAACAGTCGTCCCGCGTTCGCGGAACTGCCGCGTGCCAAGGGGCATCTCAGCTGTCGAGCCGTTACATCAACTCCGGTCAAAGAGCCGCCGTGCGCTGTGGCCCGCAAGCCGAAGCGCCGGTGACATATGTGACGCGCAAAGCCGTTCCGAAACAGCGCTTGTCGGCCATGAACGCGCCCGCGCAACGCAAGCCCGCACAGGCCGCGCGCGCCGCATCACACCGCTATGTTCAGGTCGGCACCTTTGGGGTGCCGCAAAACGCCACCAAAACCGCGCGGCGGTTGCAATCCACGGGGCTACCGGTGCGTCTGAGCAAGTATTCCAAAGGCGGTAAAAACTATACAATTGTATTGGCAGGGCCTTTCGGCACGCAATCGCAACTGAATTCGGGGTTGAACACGGCACGCAAAGCCGGGTTCCGCGACGCATTCCTGCGTAGATAAGCGCGTCAGAAAAAGGCGAAAAAGAAGGGGCGGGATGCGAAGGGGCATCGCGCCCCTTTTCAATTCCGGATCACTCGCCGCAGATGCCTTGCAAGCTGACCCAATCCTCATCGCTCAGCGACATCTTCTCGGACCCGTTCGGGAAGGGATCGGCCTCGATCAGTTCCAGCGTTGTTTCGCCTGAGGGATCGACCGCATAGGCAAACGCGGTGGAGCGTAGCCCGGCCTCGGTGAATTTTGCCACCAGCGCCCCGCTTGAAGGGAGGGCAGGTGCGCTGGCCAGTAGATATTCGGCATAGCCCGCCAGCGTCGCTTCTGGCACCTCGCCTTGTGTCAGCAGGCGAAAGCTGGTCAGCGGTCCGGAATAGCCAAGCATCCGGTCGAGCGCGGGTGTCTGTGTCAGCCGAACCTGTTCGGAAAGCAGGTAGCCTGCCAATACGTCTGGATCCTCGTGATCCTCGACCACGCGGGCATTGATCAGAATATCGCCGCCAGGCAGCCCAATCGTGTCCGGTAAGGTCGCGCGCACAACACGCAGATCGCCGGGAAGCCCCAGCCGGATCGCAATGCGGCGCAGCGCACGGTCGCCTAGCGGTGTGCTGCAAGCGCGGCCCGTGACGCGCGTTAACTGGGTGCTGAGTTCCCGCCCGATTTCATCGCGCTTCACTTCCGGCACCACGGTGCTTGCGTGGGTCACCAACGCGCCGGGCAGCCAGAACAGCGCCAGCCATCCGATGAAAACAACTGTACCACCAAAGATTGCAAAGCGCAGGCGGCCCGGTTGCGGGCGCCGTTTCGCAATCGTTTTGCGCACCGTTTCCAGTGCGTCGATCATCGTGTCGTCGGCGATTTCCAGCGTCTCGCTTTGCTCGGCGTCGGGGGCGAAAAGGGCAGGGCGCGCGCCTGGGTTGATCCGTTCAATCGCGGGCAGCGACCAATGGGTCAGCGCGCGGCCTGCCTTGTCGGAAATCACCAGCGTCGCGTTTCCGAAAGACAGCACCACATCCTGCCGCTGCGCCTCTGCGCTTGCACGCCAAAGGCCGGGGCTTTCCAGCCGGTCATATTTTTTAAGGGCCGTCACGGGGTGGGCTGCTCTACCGCTTTTATAATTATGTGCAGTCTAGCAAAGCCCGCGCCCTGTCACAACGTTAAGTCAAAGCGATTTGGCAACCGTACGCAGTTCAAACTTCTGGATTTTCCCGGTGGAGGTCTTCGGAAGCTCCTGAAAGATCACGCGCTTGGGGGTTTTGAACCCCGCGAGCCGTTCGCGGGCGAAGGCGATCACCTCGGCCTCGTCGGCCTTTGCGCCGTCTTTCAACTCGATAAACGCGCAGGGCACTTCGCCCCATTTGTCGTCCGGTTTAGCAACAACGGCGGCCAGCAAGACAGCAGGATGATGCATCAAGGCGCCTTCTACCTCGACTGAACTGATGTTTTCCCCGCCCGAGATGATGATGTCTTTCGCGCGGTCCGCGATTTGCACGTAGCCGTCAGGGTGCTGCACTGCGATGTCGCCGGAATGAAAATAGCCGCCCTCGAAAGCCTCGATCGTGGCTTTTTTGTTCTTGAGATAGCCTTTCATGACGGAGTTGCCGCGCAAGACGATCTCCCCTTGGGTTGCGCCGTCCATGGCGATCTGCGTACCGGTCTCGTCGACAACGCCCAGATGCTCCATCATCGGAAATGCCACGCCTTGTCGCGCCTTGATCGCCGCTTGTTCGGATTGCGCAAGCCCATCCCATTCTCCGCCATTCCACAGACATTCGGTCACGTGACCATAGGTTTCTGTCAGCCCGTAGACTTGCATAACGTTGAAGCCCAGCTTTTCGATTGCCGCCAAGGTTGCGGCGGCGGGGGGGGCTCCAGCGGTGTAGACCTGCACATCCTGATCAAAGCGGCGCCTCTCTTCATCCTTGGCGTTCACAATCATATTCAGCACAATCGGAGCCCCGCCGAAATGTGTGACCCCTTCGTCGGCCAGCGCATCATAGACAGCCGCGGCGCTGATATCGCGGCAACACACAATCGTGCCGCCCAGCATCGGCATCATCCACGTATGGTTCCAGCCGTTGCAGTGAAACAGTGGCACAATTGTCAGGTAGCGCGGGTAAAGCTGTAGCTGCCAGCTGACCACTGTGCCCATCGTCATCAGATATGCGCCGCGATGATGGTAAACGACGCCCTTGGGCCGCCCGGTCGTGCCGGACGTATAGTTGACAGCGAGGCTTTCCCACTCGTCCTCGGGCATGATCCAACTGAAATCAGGATCGCCGGTGGCCAGAAAATCCTCGTAATCAATCTGTTCGCCCATATCGTGCACGCCTGCTTGATCGTCAGGCACCTCGATAATCTGCGGGGCCGGGCCCTCCATCAGATCAATCGCTGTCATCGCGATGGGCAGGAACTGGCTGTCGACCAGCACGGCCTTAGCTTCGGCGTGATCGAAAATATAGGCAATCGTATCGGCCTCAAGCCGGATGTTGATCGTGTTGAGCACGGCACCACAGGCAGGCACGCCAAAATGCGCCTCGGCCTGTGCGGGAACGTTCGGCAGAAGCGTGGCGACAACGTCCCCCGGCTTGATCCCGATCTTGATCAGCGCAGAGGCGAGTTGCGACACTCGCGCATGGTATTCGCGGTAGGTTTTGCGATGATCGCCATAAATGACTGCTTCACGATCGGGAAATACCTGGGCCGCGCGACGCAAATGCGACAGCGGCGTGAGCGGCACATAATTGGCCGCGTTTTTCTCTAAACCGGACTCGTCAGCCAGCCATCCCATCGCGGTTTCCTCCCCGGCGCAATCAAATGTCGGACAATTATGACGCTTGCCAACGCCCTTGGAAAGCGCAATCTGTGGCGCGATGACGCAGTATGCTCCCACCCAACCGCTCAAAGCCGCTTTGTGCATCCTGGGTGCCATGGCGATGCTGGGCTGTATCGACAATTTCGTCTATCGCATCAGCGAAGAGATCGGCCTGTGGCAGATGCATTTCGTCCGCTCGATCATGGCGTTGACCCTGATCGGCGCACTGTCCGCGCTAGGCTTCGGCACGTTGCGCCCCAAACGCCTTGGCACCGTTGTGATCCGCAGCGCGTTGGTCGCAACCTCGATGCTGCTTTACTTCGGATCGCTGGCGTTTCTGCCCATCGCGCAATCACTCGCAGGGCTCTTTACCTCACCCATCTGGGTCCTCGTGATTTCAGCCATCGCCCTGAAAATACCTGTTGGCCCGGTGCGTGTTGTGGCAGTGGCGTTTGGCTTTGCAGGCACGCTCATGGTCCTGCAACCGGATCCGGCCAACCTTTCGCCTGTGACGCTTATGCCCGTCGCGGCAGGGCTGCTTTATGCGCTGGGCGCCCTCGCCACCCGCCGCTGGTGTCTTGAGGAAACGACGCTTTGCCTGCTCGCGGGCTTCATGGGTATCCTTGGTCTTTGGGGGCTGATCGGCCTTGGCACGTTGACGATGTTTCCGCAAACCGTGCCCGACGGCCCGGATGGCTTTCTGATCCGCGGGTGGGTGCCGATCTCGCCGATCATCTGGGGCTTGATTATCATGCAGGCCATTGGCTCTGTCATTGGCGTCGGTCTTATCATCAAGGCCTATCAATTGGGTGAGACCTCATACGTGGCCGTCTTTGAATATGCTGTGATCCTGTTTGCGTCCTTCTTCGCCTACATCTTCTTCGGACAGTTGCTAAACCCGCTGGCGGTTCTCGGCGTTGTCCTTGTTATTGCCGGCGGATCGTTGATTGCGCTGCGCTCCCGCCCTGCCGTAGCCTCGGTGCCATGATCATTTCGCAGGGCAGGCGCTATATCTTCATCCACATCCCGAAAACCGGCGGCACCTCGATGGCGCTGGCGTTGGAGGCGCGTGCAATGAAGGATGATATCATGCTGGGCGACACGCCCAAGGCGCTCAAACGGCGCAATAGGGTGAAAGGTGTGCAGGCCGCGGGCCGTCTTTGGAAGCATTCCCGTATCCGCGATATCTATGGGTTGGTCGATCAAGAAAAGATCGACAACGCTTTTTGCTTTACGCTGGTGCGCAACCCCTATGACCGCGTGCAAAGCTATTATCATTGGCTACGGCAACAGTCGTTTGATCACCCGGCAGTTACCATCGCGCGGAACAGCAGTTTCGATGACTTCCTCGGCCACGATCACACCCAAGCGACGCTGCGCGAGAACCCGGCTTCCAGCTATATGACCGACGCGCAGGGGCGCGATACCTGTGCGGCTTACATCCGGCTTGAGCATCTCGACACGGACCTGCCACCGCTTGAACGGCATTTAGGGTTCAAGCTGGCACTGCCTCATATCAATAAGACACTGCCGTCGAATCGCGCTCGATACACCGAATCACAGCGCGCGCTTGTCGCGGCGCTTTGTGCCGAAGACTTCGAAAAGCTCGGATACCCTGTCTAAACAGACAGGTCATTGTTCACCGATCCTCACCCAATCCGGTAATTTGTCTAAAACTTGTCGGTAATTGGAACCATTGCCCTGATCTTGCCGCCTTTCGGGCCAATCTCGGTCTTTTGTCTCAACGCTTATTAACCTTGCTGCATATGACGCTCCGCGCTGCTGCTTCGGGCGTCTCACCAAAAGGGGAAAAGAAAATGTTTGGTCTGCGCAATCGCGTCCTTGGGGGGACACACAGAACGGCCGAGACGACCGGCGCCTGGGACGGTCAACCTGGTATCGCAACGGGCCTTGTGTCCGGCACGCGTGTCGCCACCCGAATGGGGTGGCGTCCTGTCGAGGCCATGGCCGTCGGCGACGAGGTTCTGACCTTTGATCACGGCTTGCAAACGGTGATCGAAGTGCGCCGCGAGGTTGTCTGGAACGCTCAAACTGATTGCCCCGAACATTTGTGGCCGCTGCTGGTGCCTGCCGATGCGCTGGGCAATCTGCAGGAAACCTATCTGCTGCCTGAACAACAAGTGCTGGTCGAAAGCGATGCGGCTGAGGATTTTCTTGGCGATCCTTTCGCCATGCTGCCCGCCGCTGCGTTGGACGGCTTTCGCGGCATCACCCCTCATAAACCTAGCGATATGATCGAGGTTGTGAGCCTGCATTTCCGCCGCGACGAGATCGTCTTTGCCAATATCGGCGCGTTGTTCTTTCAGCCGAAATCAACCTGTCTTGTAGGGGATATGTCCGATTTCGTGGCCACCGATTACAAAGCGCTGTCTATGGGAACGGCGCGCGAACTGGTTGAAATGATGATCCTTGACGACCAACCCGTCTATCCCGCCGAAGTGGACGAAGCCTTGCTTGAAGTGGCAGTCGCCTGATCCAAAAACTCCGTCTCGAGATGACGAAGGCAGTCCATCAGGCTGCCTTCTGTCTTTGAGCGATCCGCGTGGTGCTTTCAGACGACCCACTCGAACACATATCCCGCCGCCAGCGATCCCGACACCGCCAGCACCAGATACAGCAAAAACGGCTTTAGTTTCAGCACCGGTGCAATGGCCATGGCGCCCCAGATGCTGACCACACCGCCTGAGACCAGAAAGGCCAGGGCCGCCCCCTGCGACATGCCGTTGTCGATCAGCCCGCGCGTCAGCGGAAGCGCCGCGTAACCGTCGATATAGGCAGGCGCGCCGACAAAGACGGCGGCCGGGATGGCCCACCACTGATCCTCACCCACATAGGCTGCCAGCGATCCGGGTGTCAGCGCTGCGTTCAGCGCATATTCGGCCGCGAACGCGGGAATCAGGCAGGTCAGGATCAGGCGCGTTGTGGCCATGAATTGCTTTGAAAACGCGCGGCGGCGCGTGTCGCTGCGCCAAACCCATGGCTCGAACGTCTGGGGTCCGCCGCAGCGCGCCGCGCTCAGACTGCGTGCCAAGCCGTTGTCGCGTAACGCGTTTAACGCCCAAGGCGTCCGTGCAAAAAACGCCGTGAACGCCCCGCCAAACACGCCCAACGTAAAGGCCGCAACCGTCTTGCCAATTGCAAAGCTCAGGCCCAGCGTGGCGGCGGTCGTGGCCAGCATCGCAGGATCTGTGACGGGCGACGATAACCAGAACGCCATGATCGGCGCCAGCGGCACACCTGCCGCCAGAAGACCCGCCATCAGCGGCAACACCGTGACACCGCACACTGGTGTGATGGCACCGATCAGCGACGCGGCTAGAACCGTGCGCAGTGTCCGCCCCTCGAACGCGGTCGAGATGCGCGTATCGGCGCCGCTGGCGATGATCCAGGCCGCCAGAATGATCCCGGGAATGACGATGGGCGCGACCGTGATAAGACCCCAGACGACGAACATCACCGTGTTCACCGCGTGCTCCGGCCATCCAAGGCAGACGCAAATCACCAAGATGAAGAACACGCTCCAAAGTACGCTCCTTTTGCTCGACTGGCGCGGAATGACTGTGCGATCGGCCATGTTGCTCTCCTTTGGCTTGCAAAATAGGGACGAGCGTCGCATCTATAAAACGAATAGTTTCAATTTCAGATATCGGAAAAACGAATGGAAAACCTGAACAGTGACCTGCTGCGCACCTTCGTTGCCGTGGCCCAGGCCGGGAGCGTGACAGAGGGGGCAGGGCGTATTCATCGGTCCCAATCGGCCACCAGCCTTCAGATCAAACGCCTGGAAGAGATCCTTGGACAGCCCGTTTTCGAGCGTCACGGTCGCGGTGTCGTTCTAAGCAAAACCGGTCGCCGCCTGCTGCCTGTTGCACAAGAGGTGGCTGCCCGGCTTGATGCGGCGCTGCGCGACATCTCAAGGCAGAGGGTGACGGGCACGTTGCGCATCGGTATTCCCGATGATCACGGCAAGAAAAAGCTCGCGCAAATCATCGCGGCCTTCAGCCATCAACATCCGCAAGTCGAACTGGATGTGAACTGCGCGCTCAGCGCCGCATTTCCCGGCGCGCTCGAAAAAGGCGCGCTGGACCTCGCCATATACGAGGTCGAAACTCCCCGTCCCCACGAACATCTGTTGTTTGAAGATCCGACCTGCTGGGTGGCCTCCGCCAACAGCGATGTCACGACCCGCGACCGTCTTCCGGTGGCCCTGTTTGATCATGCCTGCTGGTGGCGCGACGCGGCGATTGCGTCGCTTGAGGGGCGTGGGAAACCCTACCGCATGGTCTATTCCAGTCAAAGCGTCTCGGGCGTGACAGCCGCGGTCGAGGCCGGCATCGCCGTCGGTCTTCTGGGCCGCTCGGCATTGCGCCCCGGCCTCCGCGTGGTCAACGATGTCCTTGGGTTCCCATCAACACCGACGTCCAAGCTGGTGATGGCGGCAAACGGGTTGCCCGAGGATGAACTGTTATCAGCCATGAAAGCCGCTATCCGCGCTGCGTTTCTGACGGACGCATAGCGCGCGGTTGACGGGAACGGCCGGCTACTCAAAGCGATAAAGATACACGTTGTTCAGATATCGCTCGTCTTCGATACGAAAGTGGGTCTCTCCAACCTGCTCAAATCCCTGCGCCAGATAGAAGGCAATCGCGGGGTCATTCTCGGCGTTGGTTGCAAGCCAGACCGAAGGGGCCGCCTTGTCGCGGCAGTGTTGTAACGCCGCGTCCAAAAGGCGCTTTCCAATCCCCTTGCCGTGATGGCGCGGTTGAACGTAGAACCTAGAGATTTCTATTTCGGAACAACCATCGACAGGGGCCTCGCGCGCCGAGGAAACTTGTATGACCCCGTCGATGCCATCCTCATTCTCGGAAACAAGGACGAACTCCTTTCGGTCAGATATCACGGCTTTTGTCTTTTCCGGCGTGAACTCTTGCAAAGCATAATCCGCAAAAAAGGCGCTGACGCCGCGCTTGAGGTAGGTGCCAATCCAAACCTCAATCGAAAGGGCCGCGATGCTGGACGCGTCTGAATGTGTTGCCCTGCGCAATGTCATGATTGATAGATGCCAGCTTTGCCAAGACGGTCAACATCAATCCGCGCGCCCATCCCACCGGTTGACGCGCGCGCCGCGCTCACTTACCAAAAAAGGTACCGGGGGCGCCTGACGGCTGAGAAGTACCCTTTGAACCTGAACCAGATAATGCTGGCGGAGGGAGGGTACATGTCGCCACAGCGCGGTCTGCTCTTTTTTCGCCGGTCGGAGAAGAGACCGTGAAGACAGATCAAATCCTGACAGCCCTCCATGCGCAAGCGCCGCTGGTTCATTGCATCACCAACTACGTCGCCATGAATATCGCGGCCAATGTGGTTCTGGCGGCGGGCGCGTCGCCTGCGATGGTTCATTCCGATCTCGAAGTGGCGGATTTCGTACCCATCAGCGGCGCGCTGACAATCAACATCGGCACGCTTTCCCCAACATGGGTGGCCGCGATGCAAAAGGCGGCGGATACGGCGGTTGCAACCGGCAAGCCATGGGTGCTTGACCCGGTGGCCCATTTCGCAACGCCGTATCGCGGCGAGGTCGTGCGCGATCTGATCGCCCGCAAGCCGTCGATCATACGTGGAAATGCATCGGAAATTCTGGCGCTCAGCGGTGCGGCAACCGCCGGTAAAGGGGCTGACAGCGGTGACAGCGTCGCCGATGCCCACAGCGCGGCCACGGCACTTGCCAAGGCGCAGGGCTGCGTCGTCGCGATCACGGGCGAGGTGGATTTTGTCACGGACGGGACCCGCGCCGCGCAGATTTTGGGCGGGTCTGATCTCATGCCCAAGATCACTGCGATGGGGTGTTCCCTGACTGCATTGATGGGGGCGTTTGCAGCCATTGCTCCGCCGTTTGAAGCAACCGTCGCGGCTCTCGCGATGTTTGCTGAAGCTGGCGATCGCGCGGCGCGCAAAGCGGACGGTCCGGGCAGTTTTCAGATCGCATTCCTTGATGCGCTGTCACATATCGCGCCTGCCGATCTTGCCAAAGATGCGCATATCCAATGGCTTTGATCCGCCCACACCTGCGCCTTTACCTTGTCACGGATCCGGATCTGTGCGCCGATCTGGGCGTGGTCGATACGGTCCGCCGTGCCGTCGCAGGCGGCGTCAGCATGGTGCAATTGCGCGACAAACACGCCACAACCGCTGCGCGTGTGACCTTGGCGCGGGCTTTGCTTGACGCGCTGCGCGGCACGGGCGTTCCGCTGATCATCAATGACGATATCGAGGCCGCGATTTTGTCCGGCGCGGACGGTGCGCATATCGGCCAAAGCGACGACGCGCCGGAAGCTGCCCGTGCCCAGCTTGGGCCGGACCGCATTCTGGGCCTGTCCTGCGAGACGGCTGAAACCGTTATCGCGGCCAAGCACGCACCCGTCGACTACCTTGGCCTCGGGCCGGTCTTTGCCACCGGCACCAAGCACGACCACAAACGTCCGATTGGCTTTGAGGGCCTGCAACGGCTGGTTTCTCTTGCGACCCAACCAACCGTCGCCATTGGCGGGCTGAATGCCAAACATGTGGCAGACGTGCGCAATGCCGGGGCCGACGGCCTTTCGGTCGTGTCGGCGATATGCGGCCAAGCGAATCCCCAAGCAGCGGCGGCAGATTTCCTGAAATCAAAGGATGCACCATGATCAGAAACGTTCTTTCCATCGCCGGGTCTGACCCTTCAGGCGGGGCGGGTATTCAGGCGGATATCAAAGCAATCTCTGCCAACGGCGCTTTCGCGATGGCTGCACTCACTGCTTTGACTGCACAAAACACCCAAGGCGTCAGCGGCGTGCACCTTGTTCCGCCTGAATTCGTCAAGGATCAGATTGCAGCAGTTTTTGCAGACATCCGCGTTGATGCAATCAAAGTCGGCATGATCGCGACCGCCGACATTGCAGCCGCCGTTGCCGATGCTTTGCGCGACCAGCCCAATGTGCCGATGGTTCTGGACCCGGTGATGATCGCCAAAGGCGGCGCCCCTTTGCTGGCCGATGATGCCATTTCAACCGTCCGCGACGCGTTGCTTCCCTTGGCGCATGTTCTGACCCCAAACCTGCCCGAAGCCGCGCATCTTCTTGGTGCAGATGTTTCTGAAACCCGCGACGACATGGTCACGCAGGGTAGGGCGCTATGTGACTTGGGCCCGAATGCTGTTTTGATGAAAGGCGGCCATCTAGCGGGCGCCGATAGCCCTGATCTGCTTGTCACGGCTGAGGACGAGCATTGGTTCGAAGCCCCGCGCACCGCAACCAAGAACACCCATGGCACCGGTTGCACGTTGTCTGCGGCTTTGGCCGCCCAGATCGCGAATGGTCTTACGCTGCCCGACGCCGTCGCTGCCGCCAAAACCTATGTCGCCGCGGCCATCGCACAGGCGGACATGCTCAGCGTCGGCAGCGGTCACGGCCCGACCCACCATTTCGCAAATCTTTACCGTTAAGGAAAACCGCCCCATGAAACTCGTATCCCTCACAACGGCTTTATCGCTGCTCACGTCGCCGCTGATGGCACAGGACCAAATGACCCTCATGCTGGACTGGTTCATCAATCCCGATCACGGCCCCATCATCATCGCGCAGGAAAAGGGGTACTTCGCCGACGCCGATCTTGAGGTCGAGGTGATTGCCCCCGCCGATCCATCTGATCCGCCCAAGATGGTTGCTGCGGGTCAAGCCGATCTGGCGATTTCGTATCAGCCGCAACTGCATCTACAGATCCACGAAGGTCTACCGTTGCAGCGGGTCGGCACGCTGGTGGCAACGCCGCTCAACTGCCTGCTGGTGCTGGAAGATGGTCCCATCAAGACCCCCGCCGATCTTGCGGGCCGCAAGGTTGGCTTTTCGGTCGGTGGCGTGGAAGAGGCTGTTTTGGGTGCCGTTCTGCGCACCCATGGGCTGACGCTGGAGGATATCGAACTGGTCAATGTGAATTGGTCGCTCTCGCCGTCGCTGATGTCCGGTCAGGTGGATGCCGTCATCGGCGCGTTCCGCAATTTCGAGTTGAACCAGATGGATATCGAAGGTGTTCCCGGACGCTGCTTTTATGTCGAGGAAGAAGGCCTGCCGCCCTACGACGAACTGATCTACGTGGCCAACACCGACATCATGGATCGCGATATGATCACGCGCTTTCTGGATGCGACCGAGAAGGCAACGCAATACATCGTCAATCACCCCGAAGACAGTTGGGAGATTTTTGCGGCCACCTCCAAAGAGTTGCAAGACGAGTTGAACGCGCGCGCCTGGGTCGACACGCTCCCCCGTATTGCCTTGCGCCCCGCCGCTATGGAAGCCGGACGCTATGCCCGGTTCGAGGCGTTTTTGCATGACGCGGGTCTCATCCCCGGCATCAACACCGTCTCTGACATCGCCATCGACGTGACCGCACCATGAGCGCGCCTGCCTATGGCCGCGTCTTTGCCGCGTTGCAGGATGGATGCCCTGACGAATGGGCCGCTTACACGCACCATCCCTTTGTCGCGGGGCTGGGCGATGGGACGCTGCCGCGCGCTTCTTTCCTGCATTATCTGGTGCAGGACTACGTGTTCCTCGTGCACTTCGCGCGGGCTTGGTCGCTGGGCGTGGTCAAAGCGGAAACCCTGGACGAGATGCGGATTTGTGCCATCACGGTTGACGCCCTCGTCAATCACGAGATGGCGTTGCACGTCAAAACCTGCGCCGCAGCAGGCATCAAAGAGGCCACGCTTTTCGCCGCCAAAGAAGAGGTCGCGAACCTTGCCTACACCCGCTACGTCATGGATGCTGGGCTGCAAGGCGACTTTCTCGACCTGATCGCGGCCCTCGCGCCCTGTTGCTTCGGATATGGCGAAATCGGGTTGCGGCTTGCCGGATCATCCGCGCCCGATACGCCCTATGCCGATTGGATCGCGACTTATGCGGGCGATGAATACCAGCAGGTCATGGTCGCTGTCGGAGAGATGTTTGACGCAGCCGTTATGCGCAGGCTGGGGCCGAATTTTCAGGCAACGCCGCGCTGGGCGCAACTGCAAAACCGTTTCACCACCGCAACAGATCTTGAGGTTGGCTTTTGGGATATGGGACTGCGCGGCGCGTGACGCAGTCTCCGGCGATCACTGTGCAAGGCCGCCACCGCGTCGGGCATCAAACGGTGTTCGACGGGGCAGCACTGCATATGCAAGCAGGGCGATGGACCTGTTTACTGGGCCGGTCAGGAGTGGGCAAGACGACGATCCTGCGGCTGATCCTTGGGCTAGATACAGCGGGGCAGTTTGAGGGGGAAATCGTTGCAAGCGACGGCCAGCCAATCGCAGGGCGTGCCAGCTACATGGCGCAGTCTGACCTGCTGCTACCGTGGCTGAGTTTGCGCGAAAATGTCGTTCTCGGCGCGCGCCTGCGCAGCGAGACACCCGATACAGACAAAGCCGACGCGATGATTGCCCGCGTCGGTCTAAGTGCGCATCGCCCTAAAAAACCCGGTGCTTTGTCCGGTGGTATGCGCCAACGCGCGGCCCTCGCCCGCTGCTTGATGGAGGACCGGCCCATCGTGCTGCTGGACGAACCTTTTTCTGCCCTCGATGCGGGAACACGCGCGGATATGCAGGACTTAGCTGCGCAGGTTCTGAAGGGTAAAACCGTTCTGCTGGTCACCCATGATCCGTCCGAAGCCTGCCGTCTTGGCCACCAGATCACACTGCTTACACCGACCGGAACGACATCGTGGCCAGTGCCCGAGACTACGCCGGTTCGCCCTGTCGACGATCCCGACACACTGCACGCGCAGGCGGCGTTGCTGTCACATCTCAGGGCCGCGCCATGAGTCGTCTGTCCTATCCGATTGTTGCGCTACTCCTCGGGCTTGGCCTCTGGCAAGCCGTGGTCTGGATCACAAGCGCACCGCATTTTATCTTGCCGGGTCCGTGGCGTGTAGCCGAAGCGGCTTTTGCGAACCGCGCCCTGATTTTCGAACATGCGTTGGTGACCGCAACCGAAGTAATCGTCGGCTTGATGATCGGGTCTGTCCTGGGCGCACTGACAGCGATCCAGCTTGCCGCGTCGCCCCGCCTTGCCCGTTTGGCCCTGCCGCTCTTGGTCTTTACCCAAGCCATACCGGTCTTCGCACTTGCCCCGATCCTGACGCTGTGGTTCGGCTACGGCATGGCCTCCAAAATCGTGATGGCGGTTCTGATCATCTACTTTCCGGTGACGTCATCGTTCTATGACGGGCTGACACGCGTCACGCCTGCGCTGTTGGATTTGGCGGACACGATGGGGGCCACGAAGGCCCAGCTGATGCGCCGGATCAAGATCCCGCACGCGTTGCCGTCGCTCGCGTCCGGGCTGAAACTGGCCGCGGTTTACGCACCCATCGGCGCGGTTATCGGCGAATGGGTTGGCTCGTCCGAAGGGCTTGGTTATTTGATGTTGCTGGCCAATGGCCGGGCAAAGATCGACCTAATGTTCGCCAGCCTGATCGCCTTGGCACTGCTGACGATTGCGCTGCACGCTGCGGTCTCTCTGCTTGCAAATCGTCTCAGACGCCTGTCTGAGTTCGCATAGAAAAGGCGGCCCCAATCAGGGCCGCCTTCTCGTGATCAAGCTGCCTGCGCTGCCTTCCCAAACCGTCCGTAGAAGCTTTGCCCTTTGGCCGCCATGTCGCGCAGCAGATCGGGCGTTTTGAAGCGGTCGCCGTAAGCCTCGGTCAGCTGATCGCAGCGCTCTGCCGCATAGGGCGTTCCGATGATATCGAGCCAGCTGAACGGGCCGCCCGACCACGGCGCAAAGCCCCAGCCTAGGATCGCGCCCACATCGCCTTCGCGGATATCCTCCAGCACGCCGTCCTCCAGCGCACGGACCCCCTCAAGGACCTGCGCAAAGAGCAGCCGGTGCTGGACCTCAACCAAAGAAGGCTGTTCGCCGACAACAGGATACTGCGCCGTCAAACCGTCCCAAAGAAGCCCCCGCTTGCCCTTCTCGTCATACTCGTAGAAGCCCGCATTGGCCTTGCGCCCCAGACGCCCCTCGTCGGCCATCCAGAAGAGCACCTCATCAACTGCACCATCAGGATAGGCATCGCCCATCGCCGCGCGCGTCGCCTTGGCGATCTTCACGCCCAGATCAACCGAAGTTTCATCGACCAGTTGCAGCGGCCCCAAAGGCATCCCCACCAGCTTGGCCGCATTTTCGATCAAGGCAGGCTCCACGCCTTCCTTCACCATGCGAATACCCTCGTTGATGTAGGGAATGATGCAGCGGTTGGCATAAAAGAACCGCGCGTCGTTTACCACGATGGGCGTCTTGCGGATCTGGCGCACGAAATCGAGCGCCTTGGCCACCGCCACATCGTCCGTCTCGCGTCCTTTTATGATCTCCACCAACAGCATCTTGTCCACCGGAGAGAAGAAGTGGATGCCGATGAACTGCTCGGGCCGTGCGCTGGCCTTGGCCAATTCGCTAATCGGCAGGGTCGAGGTGTTGGTGGCAAAGATGCAATCCTCACCCACGACGGCCTCGACCTTCTTCGTGACCTCGGCCTTCACGCCCATGTCTTCAAACACCGCCTCCACGATCAGATCGCAGCCTTTCAGCACGTCGTAATCGGTGGTTGCGTTAATCAGGCCCAACACAGCCTCTTTCTTCTCGGGCGTCACCTTCTTGCGCGCGATCCCCTTGTCCAGATGCGCCTCCGTATAGGCTTTGCCCTTGTCTGCGGTGTCCTGAGCGCTGTCGATCAGCACCACCTTGATCCCTGCAAGGGCAGAGACCAGCGCGATCCCCGCGCCCATCATGCCAGCCCCGATGACGCCCACTTGTGTCACCTTCTGATCGTCCACCGCAGGCCGGTTCGCGCCCTTCTCAAGCGCTTCTTTGTTGATGAACAAAGACCGGATCATCGCCGACGACGAAGGGTTCATCAGCACATTGGTAAACCACCGCGCCTCGATCTTCAGCGCAGTATCAAACGGCACCAACGCCCCTTCATAGACCGCGCTCAGCAGCGCTTTGGCCGCCGGATAAACGCCCATCGTCTTGCCATTCACCATGGCCGAGGCGCCCACAAACGTCATGAACCCCGCCGGATGGTAAGGCGCCCCGCCGGGCATCTTGTAGCCCTTGGCATCCCACGGCTTGAGAATATCCGCGTCCGTCGCGCTCAAAACCCATTCCTTCGCGCGGTCCAACAGCTCCTCCGCAGGAACCACCTCGTCCACAACCCCAGCCATCTTGGCCTTCTTGGGATCGTTCAGCTTGCCTTCCAACAATAGCGGTGACGCCTGCATCGCCCCCAGCTTGCGCGACAGCCGCATGGTGCCACCCGCACCCGGGAAAATCCCCACCATAATCTCCGGCAAACCAATCTTTGCCTTGGGATTGTCCGCCACAAAAATTCGGTGACAGGCCAGCGGGATTTCCAGACCAATCCCCAGCGCCGTGCCGGGCAGCGCCGCTGCCACAGGCTTGCCGCCCTTGTTCGTCTTCGGGTCCATCCCCGCGCGCTCGATCCGGCGCAGCACGCCATGCATGTTCATCACGCCGTCAAAAAGCCCCTTGGCTGGGTTATCGCCCGCGCTTTCCTTCATCTTGGCGATGATATTCAGGTCCATCCCGCCGGCAAAGCTGTCCTTGGCCGAGGTGATGACAATCCCCTTCACCGCCTCGTCGGCCAGCGCGTCCTGCACATGGGCGTCAAGGTCTTCAAAGCCTTGCTCGTTCATCACATTCATGGACTTGCCCTGGACATCCCAAGTGATCACCGCGACGCCATCAGCGCCTTTTTCCATCGTAAAATCAGTCATTTCTGTTATCTCCCGCAGCGCTTAGACGCGTTCAATGATCGTGGCGGCACCCATGCCGGATGCGATGCAAAGTGTGGCTAGACCGACCTCTTTGTCGGACCGCTCCATCTCGTCCAGCAGCGTGCCGATGATGATCGCACCCGTGGCCCCCAAAGGATGGCCCATCGCGATCGAGCCGCCATTGACGTTAACGACGCTGTCATCGACAC
>ERZ1740067.891-NODE-891-length-22284-cov-5.236898_pt1 | contig 22284 bp, 20 predicted proteins | sample MGYA00581736_ERZ1740067 | MGnify/ENA primary metagenome ERZ1740067 (study PRJEB43018, sample SAMN04849236) | marine metagenome | isolation source: floating plastic debris | place: Pacific Ocean | collected 2008-08-27 | study: EMG produced TPA metagenomics assembly... | reverse complement strand
AGTCAAGCTAATACTTAAGCCTCAAAATCATTCGTTTGTGCCGATTGTCAAGCACCGGGATACTCCGGGTTAACCGCCGAAAGAGTGGAAGGGAGGGCCTTGGATGCAGCCGGAAATCCGGAAAATCGTTGCTTATGAAGAAGAGATCCTGATCGAGGGGTTCAGGGCAACCGAACGACCATGGCACGTGTTCGCGGCCGCCGCGGTGGTCAAGAACCCGTGGGCCGGCCGGTTTGTTGAGGATCTGAAACCGGAAATCCTGGCGTTTGGCCCTGTCCTCGGTGAATTGCTCACCGACCGTATCCTAAAGCTCGGCGGCAGCGGCGAGGCGATCGAAGCTTACGGCAAGGCAGCCGTTGTCGGCCTTGACGGAGAAATTGAACACGCATCCGGACTGATCCATACGCTGAGGTTTGGCAATTTTTATCGGGAAGCAGTCGGAGCGAAGTCCTATCTCGCCTTCAGCAACACCCGGGGACCGGCAAACGCTCCAATCATGATCCCGCTCATGGACAAGAACGATGCGGGAAGGCGGTCCCACTATCTGACAATCCAGTTTTCTATTCCCGACGCACCGCGCGCTGACGAAGTTGTGGTTGCGCTCGGGGGAGCGACGTCTGGCCGGCCGTTCCACCGGATCGGTGACCGGTATCAGGATCTGAAGGAGATGGGGCGTGATCTGGACAACCCGGCCGCGGTCTGATCAGGGCGGATTTGCCTGCATTAAGGAAGGCGAAGGGCCTCGTGTCCTTCTTCTCCACGGTGTCGGATTGCAGGCCGATGCCTGGGCGGCACAGTTGCCGGATCTTGCGTCCCATTTTCAGGTGATAGCGCCCGATATGCCAGGCCACGGCCAAAGTGCATATTTGGCAGGGCGCGCCGACTTGTCAGCCTATTCGTATACGGTTGCCCAATTGTTGGAGGGGCCGACTGTGGTGGCCGGACACTCCATGGGGGCCATGATTGCTCTCGACATTGCTGCGCGTCATCCGGAGTTGGTCGCAGGCGTCGCCGCATTGAATGCCATCTACCGGCGCTCTGATGCCGCCAAACAAGCAGTTCTGAACCGAGCGGAAAGTCTCGGGTCTGAAACAGGTCCAAATCCGGAACCGACACTTGAACGCTGGTTTGGGACAGAGCCATCGGAAGCCCGCAGTGCTTGCGAGGCCTGGCTGCGTGGTGCCGATCTTCACGGTTACCGGACTGCATATGATGTGTTTGCCAGGGAAGATGGACCGTCTGATCGGGCACTCATGTCCCTCAAGTGTCCGGCATTTTTCATGACCGGCAGCCTTGAGCCGAATTCCACACCCGCGATGTCACAGGCCATGGCCGCCTTAACCCCAAAGGGGCAGGTACACGTGATCGAAGACGCAGCCCACATGATGCCGATGACGCACCATGAGGAGGTGACCCGGGCTTTGATGGCTTTTGTAACGGAGTGCCATTCATGAAACCGATCGACCCGAAAGAACTTCGCGGTGCCTTTGGCCGTTTCATGACCGGGGTCACGGTGGTGACCACCCGCAAGGCTGATGGAACGCCAGTCGGGTTCACCGCGAACTCTTTCACATCCGTGTCGCTGGACCCGCCATTGCTGCTTGTCTGCCCTGGCAAGTTTCTTTCCAGTTACGCTGCATTTGCGGAGTGCAAGCAGTTTTGCGTCAGCATTCTTGAGGAAGGTCAGACGGACGTTGCAAACACTTTTGCCGGGTTTAAGGGAGACCGTTTTGCCAAAACACCGCATGACTTTGATGCCGACGGCACACCATTTCCTGTCGGCGCATTGGCGCGTTTTTCATGCAAGACCCACCAAACGGTTCCCGCCGGAGATCATGTGATCCTGATTGGTGAGGTCATTGGCTTTGCGCAAAACCCTGGTCAAGGGCTTGGATACGCCGATGGTCAGTTCTTCAGTCTTGCCCGAGCGCGCAGCGCGCGCGATCCGGCCGCAAGAGTGAATATCGCCGGGGCGCTTGTCCGTCATGAGGGGCGGGTCTTGCTTGAAAAGACACAAGACGGTTACCGGCTGCCGGAATGTTCCGTTCCAGACAAGACCGGACTTCGAAAAGCTCTTCAGACAGTTCTTCAAGACAAAGGCATTACAGCAAGTTTTGGCGCCGTCTACTCCGTTTTTGATGATCCTGATACATCGACGCATTTTGCATATCTTCTGGCGCAGGCATCTCATGTCGCTCCAGACACGAAACTGACCGCGGTGCCTCCAGAAGAGTTGGCTACTCTGACGTATGCCAGTCCGCCGCTTGCCAGCATGATGGCCCGTTACGCCCGGGAATGCGCAGCAGGCAATCTCAATTGTTATCTCGGGGACACCATCACCGGAGAAATTCACACGCTTTCGGAGGGAGTCTGAACATGGAATTTTCCCTGTTTGCTCACATGGAGCGGCTTACGCCGCAACAGCCGCATGAGATCCTCTATGAGGAATTTGTGTCTCTCTGCAAACTGGCGGATGAGGGCGGTATGCGCGCCATCTGGACCGGTGAGCACCATGGGATGGAATTCACGATTGCACCCAACCCGTTTTTGACACTCGTGGACCTGGCGCATCATACGAAGAATGCACGCCTTGGAACCGGAACCGTCATTGCGCCGTTCTGGCATCCCATCAAACTGGCCGGGGAGGCCGCAGCGGCCGACTTGATGACCGGCGGCCGGATCGAGCTTGGTATCGCTCGGGGAGCATATTCTTATGAATATGAACGCCTGATGCCGGGCCTTGATCCCTGGGAGGCAGGTCAACGCATGCGGGAGACCGCGCCTCTTCTTCGTCCCCTATGGCAGGGCGATTGCGCGCATGACGGAGGCTACTATGCGTTCCCTCCAACCACGTCTGCGCCCAAGCCTCTGCAGGAAAACGGCCCGCCGATCTGGATTGCTGCCAGGGACCCGAACAGCCATGAGTTCGGTGTGCATCAAGGCTTCAATATTCAGGTGACACCGCTTTGGCAGGGGATGCAAGAGATCGAAACCCTGATGGGCCGCTTCAATGACGCGTGCGCAAGTCATGGTGGTTCGAGGCCCAAGATTATGTTGTTGCATCACAGTTATGTGGCGTCCGATTCTGATGATGTGGTTCTGGCCGCCCAGGAACTCTCGCGGTTCTACTGCTATTTCGGAGCCTGGTTTCAGAACAAACGTGCTGTTTCCCAAGGGCTGATCGAGAGCCTCTCGGAGGGCGAATTGGCCGCCAACAAAATGATGGCCCCGGAAAACATGGCCCGGGATTTGACAATCGGTACGGCGCAGGACGTCATCGACCGCATCAAACGCTACGAAGATCTGGGATACGATGAATATTCGTTCTGGATCGACAGCGGCATGAGTTTTGAACGCAAGCAGGCTTCACTGCGCCGGTTCATTGAAGACGTCATGCCAGCGTTCGGTTAGGAGAGATCATGCAGCACTATCAGCTTTATCTTGTTGGCGGGCGCGGTGTGGGTTCCAGCGGGCAACTCCTGCATACTGAAAATCCGGCGACGGGTGACCCGTGGGCCTCGTTCGCCTGCGCGGACCCGAGGGATGTGAACCGGGCCGTTGCAGCTGCCCGGAGAGCTTTGGAGGACCCTGCATGGCGTGACCTCACCCAGACACAGCGCGGCAAGTTGCTGTTCAAACTGGCGGAACTGGTCGAGGCGTACGCTGAGGATCTCGGAAGGCTGGAAACAACCGACAGCGGAAAACTACTCGCCGAAACCCTCGCGCAGACAAAATATGTCGGTGACTATTACCGGTACTATGCGGGGCTCGCGGACAAGATTGAAGGATCGGTGCTTCCTATCGACAAACCGGACATGCATGTGTTCACCAAACGGGAGCCGATTGGTGTCGTGGCTGCTGTCGTCCCCTGGAACGCCCAGATGTTTCTAACTGCAACCAAACTTGGGCCGGCACTTGCAGCAGGTTGCACCGTGGTTTTGAAGGCTTCGGAAATCGCGCCCATACCCATGCTGGAATTTGCCTCACTGATCGATAAGGCCGGATTTCCGCCTGGGGTCGTCTCGGTCATTACCGGAGATGCTGAAAACTGTGCCATTCCGTTGACCCGGCACCCGGATGTCGACCGGATTGCCTTTACCGGCGGACCGGAAACAGCCCGGCATGTGGTGCGCAATTCAGCTGAGAATTTTGCGGTCACAAGTCTGGAGCTTGGCGGAAAGTCTCCGGTTCTGGTGTTTGACGATGCGGATCTTGATGGCGCTGCAAACGGTTTGATTGCAGGTAATTTTGGCGCATCGGGCCAAAGCTGTGTGGCCGGATCCCGTGCGCTGGTGCAACGGACGGTGTTTGAAGCACTGATCGACAAGATCACGGAAAAGGCAGCCCATATCTCGGTTGGAGATCCTCTGGAAACTGCAACACATGTCGGCCCGCTTTGCACAAATGCGCAGATTGAAAAGATCAAAGTCACGCTGAACAAGGCGATAGAACAAGGTGCCGAAATCCGCCTTGGCGGTGCGCCGCTTGAGCGATCGGGCAACTATATGGCACCGACGCTGGTGGCCTGCCCGAACCCGGACATCGAAACTTTGAAGGTGGAAATGTTCGGGCCGGTCATGTCGCTCTTGCCATTCGACACTGAAGACGAGGCCATCGCGTTCGCAAATGACACGCCATATGGTCTCGCCTCCGGCATCTTCACGCGGGATGTTGCCCGCGCGCACCGCGTATCATCCAGACTGCGGGCGGGGATCTGCTGGATCAACACCTATAGAGCGATTTCGCCAATCGCCCCATTCGGCGGGTTCAATCAATCCGGATACGGACGCGAAGCGGGCATTGAAGCCGTCCAGGACTACACACTTACAAAGACGGTCTGGATCAACACTTCCGGTGAGCCGATGGCCAACCCGTTCGTAATGCGTTGACTGTGCTAATCGACCATCTGCCCTTGTGACGACAGCCGCAGCAGGCAATCGAGTGTCAAACTGACACTGGTCTGCCGGTTTCTAGGGACTTTGCCGCTGCATCTGCCAGCATCTGAGCACGTAACCCGTCCTCAATGCCTGGAGATGGCTTTGTCCCGTTTTTCAGGCAGTCAATGAAATGCGTGATTTCCGCTAGATAAGCTGCTTCATAGCGCTCAAGAAAGAAATGCTGGGCAGGAGCTCTTGCAAAGCCAGTTTGGGTGGCCATCTCGACTGTGTTTTCCAGAATGTTCTCTGCCCTCAGCATGCCTTTAGAACCGTGAACTTCCAGCCGCTGGTCATAGCCATATGCCGCCCGCCGCGAGTTTGAAATCTGGCAGATCTTTCCGCTTTCTGTTGTCAGCGTGACTGCCGCGGTGTCCACATCACCCGCCTTGCCAATCCCCGGATCGACCAGGGAAGAGCCCACCGCGAAGACCGTGACAGGTTCTTCGCCGAGGATAAACCTGGCCATGTCGAGATCATGGATCATCATGTCCCGAAACAGGCCGCCAGATGTCTTTATGTAGTCGATCGGCGGCGGAGAGGGGTCGCGCGACAAAATGGTGACCAGCTCAACATCCCCAATGTCACCGCCGGCAATCCGGCTTTGCAGGTTTGCAAAGTTTGGATCGAACCGGCGATTGAAGGCCGTCAGGAACATGACGCCGTTTTCGTTGACCACCTTGACGCAGTCCTGCACCCGATTAGAGGACAGGTCGACCGGTTTTTCGCAGAAGATCGCTTTCTTCGCCCGTGCTGCCTGATGGATCAGGTCGTAGTGGGTCGTCGTTGGCGTGCCGATCATCACCGCGTCGATGTCATCGCTTTCGATGATGGCGGTTGCCTCACGCACCTCTGCGCCGGTTGTTGCCGCAAGCGCTTGAGCGGGCGCATCGAATGCGTCTGCCACCGCCACCAGCTTCGCGTCCGGAGACGCCTGAATTGCGCGTGCGTGCACCTGGCCGATGCGCCCGCATCCGAGCAAACCAAATCTCACCATTTCTTATTCCTTGGGCTCGTTCTTGGATGGGCCACCGAAGGCCTTGAGAACAGTGCGGGTCGCTGCGACCATCGGATCATGTGTTTCTGATAAGATCGTCACCCGGTCAAACCGATCCGGATCGCGATTGACTGCGTCCCGCATCGCAGTTCCGAAGGCCTTGCGCAACTCGGTTCCGATATTGAATTTGCAGATGTTCGTGTTTCTGGCGAGCTTCTGCCGCTGTTCGACAGGGACACCGGAGCCCCCATGGATGACCAGCGGGATTGTGGTTCGTGCCTGGATCGCGGTGATGCGGGCCTCGTCCAGTCCGCCTTCCTTGTTTTCCTGAAGGTGAACATTGCCGACCGAGATCGCCATGGCATCCACGCCGCTGTCTGCCGCGAATTTTTCAGCATCCACGGGGTCCGTACCTTCAGAAGCATCCCCTTGAGCAGATCCGACAAAGCCGATTTCCCCCTCTCACGATATCCCGGCGGAATGCGCTAGGTCCGCAATCCGCGCGGTTTCGTCGATGTGCTGGGAAAGCGGTTTGCGCGAGCCATCATACATCAGTGATGTGAAGCCACTGTCGAGCGCTTCCTGACATTCCTCGAATGTATACCCGTGATCAAGATGCGCCACCACAGGAACGGTGGCCCCTTCCGCAAGATGCCGGAACATCGCCCCCAAAACGGGAAGAGGTGTGTGCTTGCGGCAGGAGGGGCCTGCCTGCAGGATCACCGGAACACCTTCTTCTTCGGCGGCGGCCACATAGGCGCGCATATCTTCCCAGCCGAGCGTCACCAGACCGGCAACGGCATAACCGTCTTTCAAGGCCGGTTGCAGGACTTGGCTCAGTGTTGCCAGTGTCATTTGAATTTGGCCACCATGTCCTTGATCCCAGGGATCGTCTCGACCTGATAGGCATGGGTCGGCTGGAAATACTGCACCAGTGAACGCTGGCTGAGACCGCCCAGAATTGTGAAATAGTACATCTCGTACCCGGGCATGACGGCGCAAGGGTGGTAGCCCTTGTCGATCATGAAGGTCGAGCCGTCCATCAACTGATAGGCTTCTCCGGGAACACCCTCTTCGCGCTGAAGGATCTGAACACCTGAGCCGTGTTTCGGCCGGAAGCGGAAGTTGTAGGTCTCATCGTGCCGGGTTTCATGCGGCAGACGGTCGGTGTCGTGTTTGTGGGCCGGAAAGCCGGACCAGCCGCCCTGGCCAACGGTGAAAAGTTCGCTGACCAGCAAACGACCCACCTTGCCGTGCTGTTTTTGGCCAAGGATGTGCTTGATTTTGCGGTGGGTCTTGGTGTCGTCCGAGCCGTACTGGACAAGGTCGATGCCATCGACGCGCACATCGAACGGCTTCAGCACTTCGTCGTACCTTGCGCCCGCGATGAACGTCTCCGTTTCATCGGAGGTGCAAATGATCGTCACCTTGGCCCCAACAGGGATGTAGACGCCTTCAGGCTCCCCGTCCCAGACGTCTTCGCCGCGGTTGCCGAGCTTGTCGAATGTGATGCCCTCAACCTCAACGGTCACCGTACCGGTTGCGGGCACGATGCAGGTTTCATAGCCGGGCACCTGATAGTGGAACGCCTCGCCCTTCTTGAGCTTGACGATGTTGAAATAGTTCAGCGGAACGGTCGGATTGTCGATGTCCACGATCGGCTTGTTCTGGTTGTCATGCGGCGCGATATGCATGGAATGGTCCTTTCAGACTGGATCAGCGGGCGGGAAATCGGGATCGAAATCATGCCTGAACCTGATCGCTCTTAAAGTGGTCGAGCATCTTTGAGCGTTTTCATCAAAACGTCCGATGCTCTTGTGTCGGGCCAGGATGTGAGGCCAAGAAGGCCTCCAGCTCGGCTTTGTTCGGCATGGCGGGGGCACAACCAGGTTTGGCAACGACGATGGATGCACAGGCAGACCCACGGAGGATGGCTTCCTTGAGCTCAAAACCATCTGCGATGGACGTCATGAGGCCGCTCATGAAACTGTCGCCCGCGCCATTGGGTTTGAGAGCTTCAACGGGGTAGATGCCCGTTCTGAACTCGCCATCGCGGGTGATGGTGATCGCCCCAGCTTCGCCCATCTTGTAGATTACCAGCTCGGCTGTTGTGCGCACGAGTTCGCGGGCTTTCTCAAGCCCCTTGTTATGGTCTCCGGCCATAAAGCCGAATTCCTCGTCATTGCCGACGATCATGTCGCATTGTGCAGCAGCGCGGGACAGAACATCAGCGGCGACATCTGCCGACGGCCAGGAGTAAGGCCGATAGTCGACATCAAAGATCAGGGGCAGGCTTGCTGCCCTGGCAAGGTCGAAGGCCTTGAAGGTTGCCGTTCGCGAGGGCTCGGCCGCAAAGACAGTGCCGGCGGTGATCAGCGCGCCATATTTATCGTAATCAACGCGGCTTACATCGTGCTCATCCATCTGAAAGTCGGCCGCGCCGTTGCGGTAGATGACATTGCGGTGCCCTTCCACCACAGACTCGTAGAAAGCAAGCGAGTTGCGGTATTCACCGCCAACAGGCGTAACATGCTCCGTATCGACGCCGTAATGCTTGAGTTGGCCAATGCAGTAACTGCCAATGCTGTCGTCCGAGACACGGGTCACCAGTCCGGCCTTGCCGCCAAGCTTGCAGATGCCGGCGCCAATATTGGCGGCCGCTCCGCCGAGACCGACCCCGAGCCGCTCAGCATCTTCAGCCCGCACCCCGGCATCGGTGAAAAAGTCGATCCCGGCGCGTCCCACTACAACGAAATTGTTCCGGGCAATCGCTTCAAGAAGCATCATACCCCCCGGCGCTGTTTCGGGCGCGTGGACTCCCAGTCCTCGTGCGCAGCCCGGACCTTGTCGCTCGATGTCACATGCGGGGTTCCAACCTCCCACCAAGCATGCCCTTCGGCTGTCCAACCTTCGTAGGCATCAACCTTCATACAAATGACGTAGGTTTTATTGGCCGCCTTGGCCCGCTTGAAGGCCTCACCAAGTTCAGCCGGATTGGACACCGTTTCCGCGTGCGCGCCCATGGACGCAGCGTGGGCCTCAAAGTCGACAGCAAACGGTTCTGGAACGGTTGGACAATCCGCAATGAGATTGTTGAAGCTCTCATTGCCGGTGTTGTTTTGCAGTTTGTTGATTACCGCAAACCCGCCGTTGTCGAGCACCAGAATAATCAATTTCTTGCCGGTCAAAACAGACGAGTAGATATCCGAGTTCATCAGCAGATAGGAACCATCGCCAGTGAAGACGATCGTGTCTTTGTCCGGTTCGCGCTCAGACTGGGCAATGCGTGCGCCCCAGCCACCGGCAATTTCATATCCCATGCAGGAATAGCCAAATTCGACATCAACGGTGCCAATGTCGAGGGTTCTCCAATTGGCCGTAACTTCCGCCGGGAGGCCGCCGGCCGCGGCAACAACGCGATCCCTGGGATCGCAGAGTTCGTTGACCACACCAATTGCCTGGGCATAGGAGTTTGGACGATTGCCATAAGACACGTTGTCGGCAACGTATGCGTCCCAGGCTTTCCGTTCTTCACTCGCAGTCCCGGTCCAGTCCGAAGGTGTCCTGTAGTCCGCACAAGCCTCGCCCAAAGCCAACAGGCCGAGTTTCGCATCGCCGACAACGGGAATAGCGATGTGTTTGCCAGCGTCATGGCGGGCTGCATTGATTGAAATAAAACGGGCCTGGTGGGCAAAAGCGGTCCAGGATCCGGTGGTGAAATCTTGCAGCCGCGTACCGACTGCAAGAATGACATCTGCCTTTTCCGCCAGATTGTTGGCGCTGTTCGATCCTGTCACGCCGATCGGGCCCGCGTTCAAGGGATGCGTTGCCAGGAGATTGGCGCGGCCAGCAATGGTTTCGACCACCGGGATCTGGTGTTTTTCCGCAAAGGCCGTGAGTTCGCTGACCGCGCCACTGTATTGGACGCCGCCACCGGCAATGATCAGCGGGCGCTTGGCCGACTTCAGCAGGGCTGCCGCATCGGCAATTTCCCGCTCGTCGGGGGAACTCCGGCGGATGCGATGTACCCGGCGCTCAAAGAAGCTTTCCGGATAGTCATAGGTCCAGCCTTGCACATCCTGGGGAAGGCCGAGAAACGCTGGGCCGCAGGCTCCAGGGTCCAGCAGCGTCGCAAGGGCGGCGGGGAGGGACTGAATGACCTGTGCCGGATGCGTAATCCGGTCCCAATAGCGGGTCACCGCCTTAAACGCGTCATTGACGCCAAGTGTCGGGTTGTTGAAGTGCTCAAGCTGCTGCAGCACCGGGTCGGGCAGGCGGGTGAGAAAGGCATCACCGCACAACATCAGCATGGGCAAACGGTTGGCATGGGCCAGCGCGGCAGAACTGAGAAGGTTCGACGTGCCAGGGCCCGCGCTGGCCGTGCAGAACATGAACCGCTGCCGCAGCCATTGCTTGGAATAAGCAGCTGCTGCAAACCCCATGCGCTGCTAGTTTTGTCCACGATAATGGTGCAGCTCTTCCCGGTGATTGTAAAGGGCCTCTCCGAGACTAGTCACATTGCCATGGCCGAAAATGCCAAAGCCGCCGCCGCAAATACGTATTTCCTTGCCGTCGACTTCGATAAACTGATTTGCCAGGTAGCGGACAATGGCCTGCGCAGTTGTGAGCTTAACCGTCTTGGAGCTCATCCAGGTCTCTCCCTGTAACGTGTTTTCTCGCAAGGCATTCGATTGGCGCTTGCGCGTTGTTGGTTCTCAAGATACTAATTTTGCAACCGGTTGCAAATCTTTTTCGAAAGAGGCAAAACGAAAACCGGAAACGGGAGTGAGGCATGGCGGAAATCGGGATCGGTATCCTCGGCGGAGGCTACATGGGCAAGGCGCATGCCGTTGCCATGTCTGCCGTCGGTGCTGTTTTCAACACCGTGTTGCGGCCGCGGCTTGAAATGGTGGGTGCAAGTTCACTTGCGTCTGCTGAAAAGTATCGAGATGCCTTCGGTTTCAACCGCGCTGCCGCCAATTGGCAAGAGCTTGTCGAAGATCCAAGGGTCGAGGCGATTGTTATTGCTTCCCCACAGTCTACCCACCGTGTCATTGCCGAGGCTGCATTTGCCTTGAACAAGCCGGACCAGTGCGAAACGCCAATGGGCACAAGCATGGAGCATTCGGAAGCCATGGTCGCAGCTGCGGAAGAAAGCGGCTGTGTAAACATGGTCGCTTACAATTATATCCGTACGCCAGCGAGCCAGTACGCCCGCACACTTATCGCTGATGGTGTCATTGGCGACATCACATGGTTTCGCGGTGAGCATACAGAGGATTTCTACGCGGACCCGAAAGCTCCGGCGTCCTGGCGCACAGAGGGGGATGCGAACGGAACCATGGGCGATCTCGCACCCCACATGATCAACGCTGCGCTTGCGCTGGTTGGCCCGGTGCGCAGTGTCATGGCGGAAATCGAACAGGTTCATGAAGACCGTCCCGGCGGCAAGGTAACGAACGACGACCACGGTCAGATGATGACGCGCTTCGAAAACGGAGCAATGGGACACATGTACTTCAGCCGGATCGCGACTGGCCGGAAGATGGGATACGCCTACGAAATCACAGGAACAAAAGGCGCTATCCGATTTGATCAGGAAGACCAGAATGCTCTCTGGCTGTATCTCATGGATGACAAGGATGCGGACCGCGGATTCCGCAAAATCCTGACAGGCCCGGCGCATCCAGATTACGAACCTTTTTGCCAGGGTCCTGGGCACGGCACAGGCTATCAAGACCAGATCATTATTGAAGCCAAGGATTTTCTGGAGGCGATCCACTCGGGGGCATCCGTATGGCCAACTTTCCGGGATGGTCTTGCCGTCAAACACATCGTGGAAGCGGCCATGGAATCTTCGCGGACCAAAAGCTGGCAACCCTTGGAAACAACTTAAGATCACTGTTTGAAAGGCTCGCAAGATGAGCATTAGAATTGGCAATGCGCCGTGTTCATGGGGCGTTGAGTTTCCCGGCGATCCTCGCAATCCGGCCTGGAAGGCTGTGCTGGAGGAGTGCTCGGGAGCAGGATACAAGGGCATCGAACTTGGACCGGTCGGGTTTATGCCTGAAGACCCTGCAGTCCTTTCGGAAGCCCTTGCGCAGTATGACCTAGAGCTGATTGGCGGCGTCGTGTTCCGGCCGTTTCATGACCTGGATGCCTGGGAGAATGTGTTGGATGGCACGCACCGGACGGCCAAGGCTTTGGTGGCACATGGCGCCCAGCACATGGTGCTGATCGATTCCATTTCGCCCCGCCGCGCTCCAACAGCTGGACGACCTGACGAAGCTGAGCAGATGGATGCTTCCGAATGGGCGGCTTATCGGGACCGTATTGCAGAGACGGCAAAAATCGGCACCGAAGACTATGGCCTGACCGTCGGAATTCATGCCCACGCAGCTGGCTTCATGGACTTTGAACCGGAGCTGGAACGGCTTTTGGACGAGGTCGATGAGAAGTATCTGAAGATCTGTTTTGACACCGGCCACCATTCTTATGCCGGATTTGACCCTGTCGCGTTCATGGAGCGCAACATCGGGCGGATCTCCTACATGCACTTCAAGGACATCGACCCGAAAGTTAAGGCCGATGTGGTCGCCAGTCGGACAGATTTCTACGATGCCTGCGGGCAAGGCATCTTCTGCAATCTCGGCGACGGGGATGTCGACTTTCCAAAGGTGCGGCAGATCCTTCTCGACAACGGGTTCCAGGGATGGTGCACGGTGGAGCAGGACTGCGACCCGACGCTCGATGTGTCACCAATAGACGATGCACGGGCGAACCGGGAATATCTGGAATCCATCGGTTTCAAATAAAGGCAGGACCAATGGCACGATTGAATTGGGGCATGATTGGCGGCGGCGAAGGCAGCCAAATCGGGCCGGCGCACCGGCTTGGCGCCGGGCTTGAGTGCGCGTTTTCCTTTGTTGCAGGTGCACTGGATCACCGGCCTGAAGCGGGCCGGGATTACGGTCAGCGGTTGGGATTGTCCGCTGATCGTGCCTATGGCGACTGGCGGGAAATGCTGGAGGGCGAAAGGGGGCGAGAGGATCGGGTCGATCTGGTCACAGTGGCAACGCCGAACGCAACCCATTTCGAAATCACCAAGGCTTTCCTTGAGAACGGGTTTCACGTCCTTTGCGAAAAGCCAATGACCATGACGGTCGAGGAGGGCGAAGAAATCGTCCAGATATCCAGTAAAACCGGGAACATCTGTGCGGTCAACTATGGCTACACCGGCTATTCACTGGTCCGGCACATGAAGGCGATGGTCGCACGCGGTGATCTCGGAAAAATCCGTCTGGTCAAGGCGGAATTTGCTCATGGACACCACGCCGACGCGGCCGACGCAGATAACCCGCGGGTCCGGTGGCGGTATGATCCGGCCCAGGCCGGGGTTTCTGCGCAATTCGCCGATTGCGGGATTCATGCGCTTCACATGGCGTCGTTTGTGACCGGGCAGGAGGTTGAACGGTTATCCGCCGACACTGTATCCTGTATTCCAAGCCGCGAGCTTGAAGATGATGCCATGGTGAACTTCCGAATGGACGGAGGAGCGGTTGGCCGCCTTTGGACGTCCTCTGTCGCAATTGGCCGGCAACACGGATTGACCCTTCAGGTTTTTGGCGAAAAGGGCGGATTGCGGTGGTCCCAGGAGCAGCCCAATCAGCTCTACTGGATGCCACTCAGCGGACGCCTGGAGATCATCGAGCGGGGAGAAGGGGGATTGTCACCCGAGGCCGACCGGACATCGCGGGTCACAATCGGGCATGCGGAAGGCATGCCGTTGGCATTCGCCAACATTTACACCGATCTCGCCGAAGCCATTCAGGCGCGTAAGGATGGCAGGCCGATGGATCCGGCGGCGGATCTTTACCCGCGAGCCGAAGATGGCCTGCGTTCAATGGCGGCGGTTTTTTCGGTCGCGGACAGCGGAAAGCGAGACGGCGTCTGGGTGGACGCGCGCCCTCCCATGTTCAAGTAAGCCCGGATGCTTGCGTTTCAACGTCCGGTTTTGTCTAGCTAGGACACCGGGCGCAGGGTGCCACGTTCGATCACTTCGCAAGGAAACAGCCGGGCTTCCGGATACCTGGCCGGGTCTTCGAGCATTGAGACAATCAGTTCCACAGAGGAATTGATGATTTGTTGAACCGGTTGGCGGATCGTCGTCAGATTGATGTTCTGCCAACCTGCCATTTCCATGTCGTTCAAGCCAATGATGCCGATATCGCCGGGAACATTCAGGCCGGCATCCTCAATCGCACTCAACACCCCAATCGACAGAACATCATCGCCGCAAAAATAGGCTTCGGCGAGCGGGCGGATATTAAGAAGGCGCTGCATTTCCTCCCGGCCGGCCTCAAAGGAATAGGCCTTCGCGTAGCTGACAGTCATTTCCATGTCAGGATTCTGGGAAATCTCTCCGGAGAAGCCTTTGAACCGGTCCTGCGTGGATGTTGCCGTGTCTGGTCCTCCAAGAAATGCGACATGCTTGTAGCCACGCTTGGCGAACTCTAGTGCTGCCATCCGGCCGCACTCCACGTTGTCGATGCCGACCACATGGAACTCCGGCGCGGTCGAGTAGCGTCCGAAGCTGTTCACCACAGGCACTCCGGCATCCTTGAATGCCTTCGAAAAGCCGGGCGGCAGAGTGGATGAGGCAACCACCACGCCGTCGACTGAGTACTGCCGGAGCATGCGCACGGATGCTTCCGGGTCGGTCTCATCGGACAGATTTACCAGAAGCGGCCGCAACCCCACGCCCTGAAGCTTGCGCGTAAATTGGTCAAACACTTCGAGAAAAATCGGATTGTGAAAGTTGTTGGACACAAGGCCAATCAGTTTCGTGCGTCTGGTGGTCAGTCCGCGGGCCAGAATGTTCGGCGTATAGCCAAGCTTTGTGGCCGCTTTCTCAACTTTGCGACGGGTCTTGTCTGAAACGGATGCGCCGTCAGTAAAGGTGCGCGACACCGCAGAGCGTGACACGCCTGCGAGTTCGGCAACTTCTTTCAAGGTAACGGTCATCGGTCCATCAATCCAAACAGTTAGATTAGGTGTCTTACCTCAACAAGCCTCAACGATCAGTATGAATTTGCGATTTCCATTTTGCAACCGGTTGCAAAATGGAACGGATCATGTTTTTCTGAAAAAGAGAGAGGGCTTCAAGCCGCTCTTTGACCATGAAAATGGCAATCCTTGGGAGGAAGGAATGAAATCTACCCTTAAGTCGCTGCTGCTTGCCGCAGCGGTCATTGCTGCTCCGCTTGCCGGGGCTCAAGTCGCATCAGCCGAAGGTGAGAAGTATATTCTCGTCAGCCACGCGCCGGACAGCGACAGCTGGTGGAACACCATCAAGAACGGCATCGCCCTTGCCGGTGATCAGATGGGCGTTGACGTCGAGTACCGCAATCCACCGACCGGTGACCTTGCGGACATGGCACGCATCATTGAGCAAGCTGCGGCTTCAGGACCGAACGGTATCATCACGACATTGTCCGATCCGGACGTTTTGTCCGGGCCAATCAAGGATGCTGTGGCATCCGGCATTGATGTCATCATCATGAATTCCGGTACACCGGACCAGGCCCGCGAAGTCGGGGCCTTGATGTATGTCGGTCAGCCGGAATATGACGCCGGCCATGCAGCGGGCCTGCGCGCCAAGGGAGATGGCGTGACAAGCTTCCTGTGTGTGAACCACTACATCAGCTCGCCGTCATCGACAGAGCGCTGCCAGGGTTTTGCGGACGGACTTGGTGTGGAGCTGGGTGATCAGATGATCGACAGCGGCCAGGATCCAGCTGAAATCAAGAACCGTGTTCTTGCGTACCTTAATGCCAACCCGGATACCGATGCCGTTTTGACACTTGGTCCGACCAGTGCAGATCCGACCTTGCTGGCGCTTGATGAGAACGGCATGGCCGGTGACATCTACTTTGGTACGTTCGACCTTGGTGAGAACATCGTTGAGGGCATCAAAAGCGGTGTCATCAACTGGGGGATTGATCAGCAACCGTTCCTGCAGGCTTATCTGCCGGTCGTGGTCCTGACCAATTACCATCGCTATGGCGTTCTGCCGGGCAACAACATCAATTCCGGCCCTGGCTTCGTGACCAAGGACGGGCTGACCCTCGTTGAGAAGTTTGCGGGCGAATACCGCTGATCCTCATGGGTTTAGGGTGGCGCGTTGCGCCGCCCTTCTTCACGAATATCAAATTATAAGATTCAGCCGGGGAGGGCCACATGACCGAGGCCAACGTGGCAGCGACTGCTGATGAGCGGGTAAAGCAGCAATCCAGCTTGCAAAAAGCTCTTATCCGCCCGGAACTCGGCGGGATTTGCGGCACGATAATCGTATTTGCCTTGTTTCTTATTTTCGCCGGCGACAGCGGCATGTTCAGCGCTCAAGGAGTGATGAACTGGTCGACTGTTTCCGCACAATTCATGATCATTGCCGTTGGCGCCTGCCTTTTGATGATTGCGGGCGAATTTGATCTTTCGGTCGGGTCCATGATCGGCTTTTCCGGCATGATGATCGCCATCTTTACAGTGACGCTTGAGTGGCCTGTTTGGCAGGCGATCCTCGCAACCTTTGTCATGGCGCTCGCGATCGGCGCGTTGAACGGTTACATCGTGGTACGCACCGGACTGCCGAGCTTCATTGTAACACTTGCATTCCTGTTTATCCTGCGTGGCTTCACCATCTATCTGCCGCAAATCATCGAGCGCAAAACCATCATCGGTGGTGTCGACCGCGCGGCTGAAGGGGATTGGTTCGCAGCCCTGTTCGGCGGCAAGATCCTGACCGGTTTCTTCGCCTGGATGGGCGACGCTGGCATCATCGATGTGTTTGAGCGTGGCTCACGCGCTGGGCAGCCGGTGGTCGAAGGCATCCCAATGCTGATCGTCTGGGCGATCGCACTGGTCATCGTTGGCCACATCATTTTAACCCGTACCCAATTCGGAAACTGGATTTTCGCGGCTGGCGGTGATGCACAGGCTGCGCGCTATGTGGGGGTTCCTGTCAATCGCGTCAAAATCCTTATGTTCATGTTCACTGCCTTTTGCGCCACCGTCTTTGCGGCATGTCAGGTCATGGAGTTCGGTTCTGCCGGGGCTGACCGCGGGCTGCTCAAGGAATTCGAAGCGATCATCGCGGTTGTGATCGGCGGAGCACTGCTCACTGGCGGGTACGGCTCGGTGATCGGAGCCGCGCTTGGTGCATTGATTTTTGGGGTGGTTCAGCAGGGTCTGTTCTTTGCAGGTGTGGAGAGTTCGCTTTTCCGGGTTTTTCTCGGCGTGATCCTGCTCTTTGCCGTGATCCTTAATACCTACATCCGCCGCATCATCACAGGGGAGAGATAAGATGACGTCCACGCACGCTCCCATCATTCAAATGCAGGGGATCGAGAAGCATTTTGGCTCGGTGATCGCGTTGGCCGGCGTCTCGGTCGATATTTATCCGGGCGAATGCCATTGCCTGCTCGGCGATAACGGTGCGGGCAAATCGACCTTCATCAAGACCATGTCTGGTGTTCACAAGCCGACAAAAGGGGAAATCCTATTTGAGAGACGACCGATGCATTTTGCCGATCCGAGAGATGCAATCTCGGCCGGTATTGCGACCGTGTATCAGGATCTCGCGATGATCCCGCTGATGTCTGTCAGCCGGAACTTCTTTATGGGCAATGAGCCGATCCGGCGCCTCGGTCCGCTGAAGCTCTTCGATCATGACTATGCAAACCGGGTTACCATGGAAGAGATGCGCAAGATGGGCATAAATCTGCGCGGACCGGATCAGGCCGTTGGAACCTTGTCCGGCGGTGAGCGCCAGACCGTTGCCATCGCGCGCGCAGTTCATTTCGGAGCCAAGGTCCTGATCCTTGATGAACCGACCTCGGCACTCGGTGTCCGACAGACGGCAAACGTTCTGGCGACGATTGACAAGGTGCGTAAGCAGGGCATCGCGGTTGTTTTCATCACCCACAACGTCCGCCATGCGCTTGCTGTTGGAGACCGGTTTACGGTGCTGAACCGTGGTCAAACACTTGGTACGGCGCAACGCGGCCAGATCACGCCGGATGAACTTCAGGACATGATGGCTGGCGGGCAGGAACTGGTTGCTTTGGAGGATTCTTTAGGGGGAACAGTTTAGTAGATGCAGTCCCGGTGATCGACCGGGGCGGCAATCCACTGCAATTGTTTCGACATGAGTTGCTGTGCGCAACATCTTTTCTGAGATTCGCAAAAGCACAAGGAACCAAGTGTAGTGTTCTGAATAAGGTGAGACCTCATTGCTTCTGGCGAAAGTCTTCCGTTTACACCGTGCCTAAGCCCGAACTCCCCAAAGATGAAATAAAACTAATAAGACAGCTGTCTTAAAGTGATGGTCGTATTAGTTCCCAAGCCTGAGCAGTGTAGGCTTGTCTCCCAAAGCCCTTGCAATCGCAATTCGGAATGTTTTGATCTTCCGGAGTGGCTGCTTTAATTCGTGGTATGCTGCGTGAGGGGGCTATTCTAGGCGAAATTTCACATCTCTGAGTGAGTCAATGGTGTGTTCCGGCTCGCGGCGCGATTGATTGAAGAGTTGGCAACTATCCTTTTCAGATCTCTCGCAAAGATTCGCATTGCGGAATTGCTGGCATCAAAATAGCCAAATTGCTTGTCGGCACCGATGCTGCAAGAGACCTTTTGTTGCTTGATTTGAATATGCCGCGGCTTGATGGGCTCGGCGTGTTATTGAAAGTATTGGATAAGCCAGAGCTGCGGCACCTACTCATCATCGTGAATACAAGGGCGTCGAACCTTGATGCCCACGAAATGACTACAGCTCCTAGGGCAAATGCGGTTGCCACCAAACCAAGGTCGGCAGAAGGTTTAGATAGAATTGTCGATGAAGCCTTTGATACTTGGCTGGTTTCAATGATTACTGTCCTGGGAAATCTGTGCGAACCGGCACTCGTAACGGCCACAAACTGTTTTAAGTGCCGGACACAAAACTGCTGGAAGTATTGGAAAAATGTAGATTGCTTTTATAGGCAAAGTTCGTATCCGGTGATGGCATTTCCTCGCCTCCACCAAAAAGTGACCTGCTTCGGCTGAAGTCACTTGGCGGCGATTTCGCGGGAAACGGCTACTCAGACGTACTTCGATCGGGCAGAAACCAACTTTCGAGGTGGCTTGGATCACTTTAACGCAAGTTCCTCGATCTTGGTGGCTGCCTCCCGCAAAGCCGGCAACACCGATACAAGATTTTCAAAAGACAAACGTTGTATTGGTGCATGAATGGAAAGCGTCGTAAGCAATCGGCCTTCGCTGTCCTTCAGGGGCACTGCAATCGCTGCCATGCCTTCCAGCAATTCTTCATTGTCGGTTGAATAGCCCCTTGCCCGGGTCGTTGCGAGCTCCTCTCGCAAAAGATCTTTATCGGTGATTGTCTTTGGCGTGTGTTTCTCGAACTCCATCCAGGACAGCAAGCGGTCCAGCTTCTCCGTTCGCAATGACGACAAGTACATCTTACCGCTTGCCGTGCAATGGAATGGGACATGAGACCCGATACGCAGCTGAATGCGCAACGGCCAATGCGTTTCGACCCGGTCAAGATAAACCATTCCAAACCGGCCTGGCGCTGCGAGATTGCACGTCTCGCCCACCTCCTCGGCCAGGGCTTTCATTACGATCAATCGCTCGGTCCTCATCCGTTGCGATGACAGCGTGTTGCCTGCAAGGTGTCGGAGCCTGCGTCCCGGCCCAAAGGACTTACCGTCGACGTCGCGCTGGAGAAACCCCTCTTCTTCAGCTGTTGTCAAAAGCCTGTAAACAGTGGGTTTTGGCAGGTTCAGTGTCTCTGCCAATGTGGCGCCAGTAACCGGAACCCCAGAGCGTGCGACCTCTTCAAAGATCAGCAAAAGTCTCAGGTTCGTCGGAATTTGTCCCTTTGCATCCGCTTCTGCGTCTACCGACATTCAGTTTCCCTATCTGTCTGGAAGCAAGAATAGCGCGACCTCGGGTGTGAGAGAAACAAATATCCACACTCCGATCAGCGCTACCAGATAAGGCACCGTATAACGCAAGAGCCGGAAATATGGCACTCCCGTTACACCAGATGCCACATAAAGGTTTAGCCCATAAGGTGGTGTAATAAACCCGATAGAAGCGCCAACGAGAAAGATTACCGAGAAGTGGATCGGATCGACACCCACACTTGCCGCGATCGGGGCAAGGATAGGCGCAAGAATGATCGTGACCGGAAGGGATTCCAACACCATGCCGGAGAAAAACACGATGATCATCGCGGTGAACAACACCGCATAGTAGCCGCCCATGGAGGTTACGAAATCACCGATAACCTGCTGGGCTCCAAGAAGCGACAGGATCTGCTGCATCACCACTGAAATTGCGATCAACGGAGCAAGGATGCCCGTGATCTCGGCCGAACGCATGGTGATCCCTGGAACTTGCCAGAGCGTGAAGCCCTCGACGACCAGCATTTCCGCATAGTTCTTTTCTTGCCACGTGCGATCGCGGTCCTGTCGCGTCAGGCGGCTGACGAGCCAGGATAGAAGCCCTGCGATGATGCAGAAACCAACTGTGACGCCAGCTGCTTCGGTCGGCGAAAACTTCCCGGTGTAGATGCCCCAAAGGACAAGACCGATTGCAAAAAAGCCAAGCCATGCACCGAAAGCGGTTTTAAGCACGCGGTTCAACTGGAGTGGGATCAAAAAGCCCCATCCATTGATGCGGCAAATGATCCAGCAGGCGAATTGCATTCCGATGACCATTAGCGCGCCGGGGACGATACCTGCAACGAACAGGTCCGAAATCGGCAAATTCATGAGAAAGCCGTAGACAATGAAGATGATCGACGGCGGGATGATGATGCCGACAGTTCCACCTGCTGCTGCTGTTGCTGCAGAAAAGCGCTCGTCATAGCCGCCTTTGACCATCTCGGGATGCAACATCGAACCGATGGTTGCGGTGGTGGCGGAATTTGAACCCGAAATCGCGGCAAACAGACCGCAAGCGCCGAGTGAGGCCATGGCCAACCCGCCTCGAAGCCATCCGAGACAAGCATATGCGAAGTCCGACAACCTTCGGGCAATTCCGGACTTGTTGATCAGATCCCCGGTAAGAATGAAGAGCGGCATCGCGAGAAGCGCGAAGCCCTTGTTAAAGACGTTAAGGATCTCGGCGCCCATGTTGTCGAGGGTCAGCCCGAGAACGAATGAGCAGCCAACCACCCAATAGGCAATCACCAAAAACACCGGGACGCCCAGCATGAAGAGCAGCGTTACTCCGACGGAGATCAGCGTGACAAGCGTTCCATCCGTCATCAGGTATCTCCTCCAATAACCGCTTGCCGGAGGAGCGGTTTGCCAGCGCGCATGTTTTTTATGTCATCTTCGATGTTTTCAACTGCGCGCGCCGCCATGAGGGTCGCGGCGATGGGGGCCGACAATAGGAACCACCATTGCATGGTATTGTCTGTGCCCAGAACGATTTGAAAGTTCGAAGCGGACAGCGCAACAACGCGCAGGGGCGTCACGAGAAGAATAAGCGCGAAGCCAAACCAAAGAGCGAAGTCGAGAAGCAGACAGCCGAACTGCGCCGTCCGCGGCATGATCATCCGAAATTCAGAGAAGCTGAGATGCGTCCGCATCCGAATATTGTAGGCCCCTCCGAAGAGTGCCATGATCATGAAAAGAAACGGGGGAATGGTTGTTGACCAAGGTTGCTGATTTGAGAAGACGAAACGGTCAATAACACCCCAGAAGATGATGGCTGCTGTCAAAAGATAGCAGGTCACCATAACGGTTCGTTCGAAGTAGCGCTCAATGACGGGGACATGGTGGTAAATCCAGGCAAGCAAAATACCCGAAAGTGCGAGGAACACGGCACCGAAAATGTAGACCGTATTAGGTGAAAGCGCCTGCCGGATCGTCCAAGAATCTTGACTGCCAAGCGCGCTGATGAGCGCTGCCAAATCGGACCAGAGCTCCATCGGCCGTCCTCCCTTTTTCCTATTGTCGCCGGGATTATCCGGTCAATTATTCTTTGCCGGAGGACCTCACACACTGTTTGCGGAGGCCCTCCGGCGATAGGCATTGGGACTTTATCAGCCTTTCCACCAACGGCGCGGCTCGACATTTTCAGCGAGAGTATGCGGGTTGTTGCGCACCTCGTTGTAAATGTCCTGGTAGGTGTCGATGCCACCAGCCCAGCCGTTGATCCGTTCGCGCCACTGCTCCCAGAGCTGCGGCTGGAACTCGGGGGAGCACATCTCTTCGGCCTTCCGAATTTCGGCATCCGACAGAGACGCAACCCGAACATTGTTCTGGGCGAAGATCGTGTCCGGCA
>ERZ1740067.889-NODE-889-length-22338-cov-7.254768_pt1 | contig 22338 bp, 13 predicted proteins | sample MGYA00581736_ERZ1740067 | MGnify/ENA primary metagenome ERZ1740067 (study PRJEB43018, sample SAMN04849236) | marine metagenome | isolation source: floating plastic debris | place: Pacific Ocean | collected 2008-08-27 | study: EMG produced TPA metagenomics assembly... | reverse complement strand
GAAGGCTCAATCGCATCCTTCAGCACCCTTTCATGCTCTGCTGTTTGCAGTATGCGAACTAATTCGTCTACAGCTGCCGCGTTTCCGTCTCCTAGCTCACCCAATCCTTTGGCAACGCGGCGCTGGACTTCCTTCTGGGGAGAAGGTTCAGCATTATCGTACAGAGCAGCCAAGATACTTACGGCCTGTGAGCTATCTACATCTAATGTGTGGAGTGCGATCGTTGCCTCTACGGCAATTGCTGCGGTTTGTGGGTTGTCTATTACCTGTTTGAGAGCTGTGATCGCAACATCGTCGTCCGGATTAACCCGGCCCAACAACTTGGCCCATTGAATAATTTCATCTTGTTCAATTCCAAGTACTGCTGATGTGCGACTCTCCTCTTCTGCAAAGACGCTGTGCGTAGGAAGCGTCTGCAATTGTCCATCTATCGCTTGAGCGGCCACGGGCAACACGGTAGTGCCCACCCCCAAAGTCGCCAACAGGAGCGCTTTACCCAACCGCTTGGAGAGAACTAATCCCTGCATATCTTCTTGACCTATCACGACACTGACGATCGGCACATGCTCTTGCATAGCCTTCGTAATGTTGTGCATCAAATTCAATGATTACTTTTCCGGCTCGGCTCGAAACCTGATATCAAATTTTCACCATCAAATCTACTCCGCAGTGACAGATCCCGCGCCATCGAGTTGCTCAATCAAATGGGCGAAGTCTTTCATGGCAGATTCTCTACCCTTTGCATCAAAGCACTCAGCCAAGTTCTTTCATTAGCAAATCCAACTACAGAAGATATGAGGACCGTGCTTTTACACGGTCCTCAAGATTCTCCCTACTCTTAGATCTTTTGCTCTAAACAGATGCCATCGAGAATTTTTCGCTAATGCGCTTCATGGCTTCTTTCACATTCTCTCGGCTGTTAAATGCAGAAATGCGGAAATAGCCTTCACCTGCCGCGCCAAAGCCTGCACCTGGTGTGCCAACAATGTTGCAAGTATTCAATAGCTTATCGAAAAAGTCCCAGCTAGAGAGACCGTCCGGTGTTTTTACCCACACATAGGGCGCATTTACACCACCATAGGTTTGGATGCCGACTTCACCAAGCTTTTCACAAATGATTCTGGCATTCTCTAGGTAGAAACTCACGAGCTCCTTGGTTTGCTGCTGGCCTGCCTCAGAATAAACAGCTTCAGCTGCCCTTTGAACAACATAAGAAACACCGTTGAACTTAGTCGACTGACGACGATTCCACAGTCCCCAAATCTCCACGTCCGAACCATCTTTGGCTTTACCCTTAAGGCTCTTGGGTACAACCGTCAGCGCACAGCGCGTTCCTGTAAAGCCAGCATTCTTAGAAAAAGAGCGAAACTCGATCGCACAGTCTCTCGCACCTTCAATCTCGTAGATCGAATGAGGAATAGACTCATCAGTAATAAATGACTCATAAGCTGCGTCGAACAAAATAATAGAGCCATTCGCTTTCGCGTAATCCACCCATGCTTTCAACTGATCTTTTGTCATGGTTGCGCCCGTAGGATTATTCGGCGAACACAGATAGATCAAGTCAACCTGCTGAGAAGGAATGTCAGCAACAAAGTTATTGTCAGCACTAATGGGTAAATAAGTGATGCCCGCATACTTACCACTCTCATCAGCCTCACCTGTGTGGCCTGCCATGACGTTGGTATCCACATATACTGGGTACACGGGGTCAGTCACTGCAATGCTGTTATCATCTCCAAAAATATCGAGAATATTGCCGCAGTCACACTTAGAGCCATCAGAGATAAAAATTTCAGACGCGTCTACATCACAGCCGCGAGCTTGGAAATCCTGCTTGGCAATTTTCTCACGTAGCCAGGGATAGCCTTGCTCAGGACCATAGCCACGAAAGGATGTGCGATCGCCCATTTCCTTCACCGCCTCAATCATCGCCGTGCGACACGCTTCTGGCAGCGGCTCCGTCACATCCCCAATCCCCAGCTTAATCACCGGTGCACCAGGATTCGCCTCCATGTAGGCTTTTACCCGCCGACCAATTTCTGGAAACAAATACCCTGCCTTAAGCTTGAGATAATTATCGTTAATCGTAGTCATAGTTATTCGCGCAACAGTAAGCTCTAGCGATCTTATCAGTCACCTCGCCCACATTTCCCCTAAGTTCTACACTCCCAAAAGCCAACCTTGACCTGTCCACTGGCAGCAAACTGGATTTCTCTATGCTTCATAACCGCAACGCTTGGATCTTCGACATGGACGGCACTCTTACCGAGAGCCTCCACGACTTCCCTGCTATCAGCCGCGCCCTTGGACTACCGCCAAACGAACCCATCCTCGAAGCCCTAGCCCAGCTTCCACCTGCCGAACTTACCCAAAAGCAAAAGCAGCTCACCGAGATTGAAATAGAAATTGCCCACCAAGCAACCCCTCAGCCTGGCGCACGAGATTTGCTGGCCCAGCTCAAATCCCAAGGAAAACAAATCGGCATCCTCACGCGCAATACTAAGGCGATCGCCCACATTACGCTCCAAGCATGCGGCCTCATCGACTTCTTTCACCCAGACGATATCCTAGGGCGCAGCTGCTGCCCGCCTAAACCTCAGCCCAACGGCATTCTTCAGCTGCTCGACCGCTGGACACTCCTATCCGATACTGCGGTCATGACAGGTGATCACAAATTCGATCTACTCACTGCCAAAAATGCCGATGTTGCAGCTGTCTACTTAGATCCCAAAGGCGAGTTTCCCTGGAAAGACCATGCTGATTACAGCATCCAGAGCCTATCAGCTTTACAAAAGCTCAGCTCAACCCCATAGCAAACACACCCAAGCTGCCGTTGTGTTGTGATTCGTAACAAAGCATTGACGGGTAATAGCCGCTGAGAACAAGGTGATTGGCCTGCCACACAAAAGTTTACGTACATACTTTGATTTTTGAGATCAAAGGAAATAGACCGACAAAAGCATTGCCGCAAAAGCATCACAGCGCAATTTTTCTGAGGTCTCAGTCATTTATAAAAAAGAGTATAAATACTCAATATCGGGTAATATCTGACCTGGAAGGTATTTTTGCTTATTGACTTTTTGAGTTGACGCTTTTGCTAAAGGTTTGTTACATTACTTAATAAGTAGATTCTGGTGCAAAAGTTGGGATGCTTCCCCAAGGGTTGTTTGTCCCGTTCGTTGGCATCACTGCCTACTACCACTTCATTTAACTTGATAAGGAATCTTAGAATGGCTATCGTTTTAGCACTCTTGATCGTCGGCTGGCTGGTTGCATTTGCGCTCGGTAACCAAGCTGGATTTGATAGCCAGCCTGAAGTAGCCCAGACGACAACTCAGCCTACAGCTGACGTAGCGACAACCTACAATGAGCCTGCCTCCGTTTCGTAGGCGATTTCGGCTGTGGATAGTGCTCTTAGAGAGACTCTTTGAGGCATCTGCTGCTGGAGCAAGAATCAGTTAAGCAAAAAAGCTGGGGACATCTCCCCAGCTTTTTTGCTTTGATACCCGAATGCTCGATGCTTGCTAGAGGTTTGACTCTTGAATAAAACGCAGTGCATCTTCAGGCGTCATGGGCCGCGCGAAATAGAAACCCTGAACGTTCTGACAACCTAATGCCCTTAGCCCTTCTAGTTGCTCCTGCGTTTCTACCCCTTCGGCGACAATGTCCATCCCCAGGTTGTCAGCAAGGTCAATAATCGTGCGTACAATCTCGGTGTTCTCGCCCCTAGCTCCAATATTTTGTACAAAGGATCGATCTATCTTGAGAATGTCGATAGGTAGCTGCTGTAAACGGCTAAGTGATGAATAACCGATGCCAAAGTCGTCAATGCATAGGCCCACTTTCAGTAATCGCAGCTGTTTTAGTACTTCAATTGCCTCCTTAGAGTTATGCATGATGGCAGTTTCCGTAATTTCAAGCCGCAGTGATTGAGCGGGCAGCCCCGTTTCTGCCAAAATTTGAGCCACCTGCTTTGCCAAATCAGCCTGTGCTAGCTGTCGGGCAGAAAGATTCACATTGATTTTGATTGGGCAAGAGGCCGGTAACAGATCCTGCCAGGTTTTGACCTTTTGGCAAGCTTCTCTTAGCACCCACTGGCCAATCAGTGTAATGACACCGGTTTCTTCCATGACCGGGATAAATTCGCTCGGCGAAATTGAGCCGTGCTGGGGATGGTGCCACCGAATTAGCGCTTCGACACCCACAACTCGGCCAGTCGAGATATCGATCACAGGCTGATAGCGAAGCTTTAGCTCCTCTCTCTGTACTGCAAATTGGGCCTGAGTCGCCATTTGCCACAGCGCCACTGCCCGCTGATGCATCGTTTGGTCAAATACTGTGTGGCACGCGCCACCCTGTCCCTTTGCCCGATAGAGTGCGGTATCCGCATTGCGGAGCAGATCGCTCGATTTTTCGTAGCCCACACTGCTACACACAAGGCCAATGCTGATATTGGCAAACACTTCGTAGTTGCTGAGCTTAAACGGTGTCTTGAGACTATCGTGTATGCGATCACATACCGCTAGCGCATCGTCGAGGCCATCAATTTCCTCTAGCAAAATTGCAAATTCATCACCGCCAAGCCTTGCCAGCGTATCGCATCGGCGAATACAAGATTCCAGCCTACCCGCTAATGCCGACAGCAGCTGATCGCCAATAGTGTGGCCCAGACTATCGTTAATCACCTTAAAGCGATCTAGGTCCAAAAAGAGCACGGCACACTGGTGAGACGCATTTCGCTCTAGGCGAATCACTGCCTGCTCGACCCGATTCACAAACAGTGCCCGATTTGCCAACCCTGTCAACGCATCATAAAAATCACGATGACGCAGCTGAGCCTCCATCCACTTCTGTTCAGTCAGGTTCACAACCTGTAGCAAAAAGCAGATAGGCCGCTGGTGGCCATCGCGCACCATTGTCACCGTCAGCCCCACGTGCAGGGGCTTCTCATCCTTACTCCAGTGACGCGTCTCCACCTGAAAGTGCTGCCGTTCTCCCTCCAACAGCTGCTCACCGAGCGATCGCAGCAAAGGTACATCTTCAGGATGGGTTAAGTCGGTAAACGTCAGCATAATCAGCTCACGCTCGGTATAGCCCACCGCATCACAAAAACTCTGATTCGCACTGAGAAACCCACCGCTCAGATCTAGAATCGTCATCCCGATGGGAGATAGCTGAAAGATTTGCTTCAGCGTTTTGGTGTTTAACGAGTCCTGGGTGGCGGGCGGAGGGGTTGCCGACGAAAAGCCTTCTACCTTAGCTGCTCCTGTATCAGTTCTCCCTGCATCAGCTCTTGCTGTGGCAGTGCTTCCCGCATCAGCTTCCTTAGTCTTGGCAGCCGGTTCCTGTTGAGGCGCTTCTTTGCATGTCGTTTGCTGAACAACCACTTGCTTAGGTTGACGAGACACCGCTGCTTGGGGGTTCTCCTGTGCTGTCGCCTCTTTCTTTAATGTTTCTTTCTTTAGTACAGGTGACACGGTGAGTGAAGACGCTGTCTTGGAGGGCGCGGCTATTTTTTCCACTTTCGGTGCATCCGTAGGCGCAGCGTAGGAATTGTCTGCCACACTGGAATGGGTGTTCATAAGTAGTTTGGGAGAAGAAGTAAACAGGGCCCCATAGCGTTCGCCCATTCAGATGAGCCTGTAGATCGATTCACAAAAGCAACAATGCCTTCACAGGATGCCCATTTATCCTGGGTCACTTCGCTTTTTTGAAGCGGTTTCAGCCCTCTGCTTCTTCAAAGGCAAAAGTGTTTGAGCTATAGCCACTATTCCCAGAGCGTCTTTGCTTTTCTCGTTTAGTCTTCGGTAACACGCTTTTTCAAAAGCCTGTAGCGTTTCACGCTTTAGACCTCTCGCTCGACAGTGATTACCGTCTCGGTCACTTGCTCAAACGTATCGTCGTGGCTAATGACAAATAGCTGGTTGAACGACTTGATACGGGCGATCGCCTCTGCCAGCCCCAGTCGTCTAGGCCGATCCATATTCGTCGTAGGCTCATCAAAAAAGGCCACATCAATATCAGCCAGCACCTTTAACAGTGCCAGTCGCACTGCTAAGGCCGCACACATTTGCTCTCCCCCAGACAGGTTCAAAAAACGGCGAGTATGCGCCCCTTCTTGCACGGTAATTTCATAGTCGGCACTCCAAGTGAGGGCAACATTAGCTCTACCCAGCAGTTCACGAAAGAGTCGGTCGGCTTCTCTAGAAATATTTTGAACGTAGCGCTCTGTAATTCGGGGGCCTGCGGTTTTATACACGCTGCGGGCAAATTTAATAAATCGCTTGACGCGATCGCGCTGTTTGAGATCTGCTTTAGCCTCATCACGCTTTTTCGCTATTGCCTTCAGCGTTTCTATCTGCGAAGTCAGATCCGCAAATCGTTGCTGTAACTGCGGCAAGCTACCCCGCAATCTATCGGCCTGGGAGTTGATATCAGCATATTGCTTGTCGACCTCGGCAAACGCAGCCGGGTCGAATTCTGAGGTCAGGTCAGCCAATATTTTGTCGAGGTCTACTTTCTGTTTTTGCATTTCGGAGAGAGCAACCACTGCCTGCTTGTGCTCAGCTTCCAAAGTACTCGCCTGTTCTGCGGCCTGTTGGTTTTGGAGATAGAGCATGTAAGCTGTCTGATTTTCCTGTTTGCGCTGCTGCTGCTGCTGAATATCGGCATCTAGCTGATCAAATACTTTGAGCTGAGTAGCGATCGCTTCAAGCTGTTTTACGCCGGCTGCTAAGGTGGCCTCTAATGATTTGTACTGATGCTGTACCTTCGAGCGTTCTTGCAACGTCTTTTCTAACAGCTGTTGTTTGCCCCTCGGGTTATCGAGACGTTTGAGCTGCTCGTCTAGCTGCGCTAGCGATTGTGTGGTTTCTGCTTCAGCGTTGAGCTGCTGATCAAGATCTGCGAGCTGCTTTTGAAGGTCTTTTTGCTGAGCAGTAAGCTGCACTTGCTTCTTTTCTTGTGTAGGTAATCCTGCCAGTTCAGCATTTTGAGTGTATGCCTGTTGCAACTGCTGCTGAAGGGTTTCCCTCTGCTGCTGAAGCTTTTGCGGATCAGTTTGCTCAGCGAGATCCGCCAAAATGCCATTGATCATCGCCAGCGTTTCTTTAGAGAGAATGCCGCCTTGAAATAGGGCGTCTTTAATCGGTGCGATCGCTGACATTTGTAAATCGTCAAATTGCTGAACCCACTCGTTTAGTGTTGTCAGTGCGGCCTTCACCTGCTCCCGATAGCCATCTTGCCTCGCCTGACCCGTCTCGCTCAGCATCTGCAATTCCTGTTCAAACTGTCGGGCCGCTGCCATTCGGCTTAGCTGTTCTTGGATGCGCGTTTGTTGCTCTTCCCACTGAGCGATGCGATCGCCAATGCCCTTTAGACTTGTTAAACGTTTGAGTTCATTATTGACAGCCTGAATCTCCTGCGTTAGTCGTTTGTCCTGCTGAATCAAATTTTTCTGCTGAAGGCGAAGGGTGGCAAATGTTTGCATCTGCTTCTGTAGCTCGGCTCTTTGGGTTTCTAACTGAAGCTGCTGCGTAACCTGTTCACCCAATTCGTTCAGTGTCTTCTCAGCAGACTGGTATTGCTCTAGCCGTGCTTCTAGTCGTGATAGTTCAGTTTGGCTTTTGGTCAGCGACTGCTGATACTCCTGTTGCTGTGTAAGCACTTGCTGCCGCTGTTGTTGCTGCTGGCCCAGTGACTTGAGCTGTCTTTCTGCCGCCAAAAACAAATCGTACGCAAAACGCTGATCGTTACAGACTTTTACCGCTTGCTGTGACTGTTTAAGGGCCGCAGCTGAGCGATCCACAGATTGCTGCTGCGCGATTAGTTGAGCACTCAGCGTTTGCTGCTGGGTCTGCGCTTTTTGAACGGCTTCAGCTTGCTTAACAAGGATTTGCCTACGCTGGTCAATCTCTTGGCTTTGCTGCTCTAAACGAGTTAAGTGATTTTCTCCCTGCGCAATTTCTAGCTGCAGCTGCTGAGAGCGATTTTGCAGCTCATTCCAGCTTTGCAGTGACGCCTCATACTGCTCTATCAGATCTTTTAGCCGCTGAGACTGGGCTTCGGCATATTTCTGTAAGCTCAGATTTTGGCGATAGGTTTCCCGATACTCCTCTACCTTCAAAATAGTGTCAAAAATCGGCTTACGCTTTTCAGGCGACAGTAAAAAGTCTGCTGTAAAGGTTCCTTGCGGCACCCCAATCGTATTGGCAAATAGCTGACCAAGATCAGTCCCAGGCGCGACGCCAATATGCTGCCTTAGCCAGGGCAGCACATCCTCTTTGATATGAGTAAAGGGAAGCTTTTCGGCCAGCTGTGGATCGTAGATGGTGTAGCCACCGACCGTAGAGCGCTGAACTTCATACGTACGGCTGTCGCGGCTAGAGATAAACGTCACTAGGGCTTGGGCGCTGCTGGCTCCGTTGCGGATGATATCTTCTTTTCTGTAATTACCCTGATAGTTAAATAGGACCCAAGCGATCGCCTCTAAAATACTCGTCTTACCAGCACCGTTTTCCCCACAAATCGCATTGGTGCCCAGCTCGAAATGGAACTGCTTTTCTTTGTGAGTTTTAAAGTTAGTCAGCGAAACAGAAAGAATCTGCATTCTAGGATCAGCGATACAGCGATAGCCTATGGAAACGGGCTAATAACTAATACTTCAGTATTAGCCCGTTAAAAGGGTAACGCCATTTGTCGCAAATCAAGCAGTCTTTTTGGAGCAGACTATTTTTCGCTACTGCTCTGCGCCCACAGCAGCAGGCTCACGGGTATGGTTGGTAACTGCAGCGCTCTCACCGTCATCCACAGGTATCTCACCACCGCTCGGCTGAATTAGCCAAATCTCGACTTCTTGACCAGGCTCAGAGGGCGACGGCATTTTACCCGCGGGGACCATCACATAATCACCATCCGCGATTGCAGATGTCATATCAGAGCTCACTTGAACCATCGGTAGGTTAAGTGTGGACACGGCCGGTTCAGACCCATCCGATTCAGATTCGTTCGATTTAGGGCTATTCAATTCAGAACCACTCGATTCAGAATTAGCCGGTTCATTCGATCTTCTTTTCCAAACGTCTGTTGCCTCAGGCCTGGCATCAATGACCCTTGGCAATGCCTCTGTCGAGTCTTCTTCCGTAGAAGATTGGACTTCTTGCACCGTTGGCGAGGTCTGCGTCGGTGGGAAAATTAATCGGCTCACAATCGAGGCAGCCATCCCCGCAATCAGCGCAATCGGAATCAACATGCTCGTGCGCAGTCGCAAACGCCCTTGGATACGCTTACTGGTGGTTACAAAATCCTGGGCTAGCTCAGAAAGTTCATTTCTATGGAGCTGCAAAAAGGCCAGTGCTTCATGCAGCTGAGTACCCCCCAGTAGATAGTCAGCCCCAGTTGGTCGATTGCGCTCCTCCCATTCTTGGGCTTGGCGCTCTAGCCGTCTTTGCTGACGCATGATACTACGTGACTCAGCCAGCCAGGTGCGCAGCAAGTCCCAATCATTCACCAAAGAATCATGCACCAGATCTACCGTCCTTGGGGAGCCTAAGACTGGCATGGGTGTAGTCGATACGTTATCTAAAAACCACGTGGTTAAGGGTGAAGACTCATCGCGCTGCGTTTGCCATGTCGCGCTGGGCATCTCTATGCCCTGTTCATTGCAACAGTTAGTTGATATCGCTGCCTGTGACACAATGATTAGGCGTTCATTAGCAAGCTGATCGAGCGTGGCATCTACTAACTCTGCCGGAAAATTTTCGTTGATCAGCTCGCTCCTAAAAGCACGGCGGCGGTGATCTTCACGGCCTTCGCCCAGCTCACACAGCGATAGAAAAACGCGTCTTGCGGCCCGCTGCATCTCTTCATTCAAGCTCTCATATACCGTGGTTGCTCGGTGTGTCATCACATTTTTCACACCGCCTAAGCTCATGTAAGCATCCATGGTCAGCTTTGGCGCAGCCCCCCCGGTCAAATCAGTTTCGCGCTTGCGCCACAGCTCTAGCAAGGTTTGCTGAATTAAAGCAAGCTCGCCGGGTGCCCCGTTGGTGTCTGTCATGAGGGTGTAGAGCATCGTCGGGTCTAGCTCGATGCCCATTTTCTCAGCGGGCTTTTTCACAACGGATTTAATTTGCTCGTAGCTCATCGGCGTGAGCAGCACCGTATTTTTCTCCACCAGTGCTTTGAGCCGCTGATAGGGTAGCAGCTCGTCCATAGCGTCTGCTCGCAGACCAATCACAATACCCAGAGGAATGCTTGGATCAGCCAGCGATTCTATCAGGCAATGGATAAACTGCTGTCGCTCAGCCAGCACCGTCGCATCCGACGTCGGTGCGAAGAGTTCTTCGAACTGGTCGATGACTAACCAGAGTTTAGATGTCGAGGGAATAGAGGTTTCACCTGGCTTCATCAACGTGGCTCTAATTAGCTGAGTCAGGCCACTACCACCGTGTGCCATAAGCAGACTTTCTGCCTTGTGCATTTGCCCAGCGCGCTCGACGTCGTCTTTAGCCATCGAAGCGAAGGCAGCGGCGAGTCCTCGAACAGGGTGCTTGGTGGGTGTGATTAGCTTGTACTGCCAGTTTTCACTACCAGAGATGCGATCGCCTTGTCTGAGGTGGTTTAGCAGTCCTGCCCGTAGCAAGGAGGTCTTGCCACTGCTCGAAGCACCCACTAGCGCACAAAAATTGCCATGCTCTACCTTTTCCAACAGCTGAGTCGTTAGCTCTTCTCTACCAAAGAAGTAGTCAGCATGCGCCTCATCAAAAGGAGAGAGCCCTCGGTAGGGACAAAAGCCAAAAGATAGCTTTTTCAACCGAGTAAAAGTGCTGATAGGCGTTTTGGAAAAAGCGGCTTTGAGACCACTCACTCGCGTGAGTACAATCTCGCTCCCTGAGCTTTCAAACAGCGGCTGCTGCAACTCACCCCGCAGCTGCTGACTTACATGCTCAGTCAAACTGTAGCTATTTACTTTTCCACCATCTTGCGTATAGGGATTGAGGCCAGAGAGCAGCGCTTGGGTAAAGATGCTGTGCTTCCCTTCCAAGGATTCATAGGCTGATTCATATTCTCTAGAAGCCGCCATAAACAAGCGATCAATACCTGCCCTGGCACCGGGGTCTGCGTCGCGAAAGGTGAGCAGCTCACCACTGTGGCAGCAATCAAGGATGACTACAATTTGTCGCACAGGGCTCTGCTGCAGCAAGCGACGCAGCCAGTTTAGAGAAATGCCAAAGTTACCACTGTCAGGATCGACGTCACTAGTGGCGAGGTAGCCTTCTTGTATGCCAGCATCCCGCTGAAGACCATGGCCAGAGAAGTAGAATATTGCCGTATTGGGAACGTTCTTCCCCTTCGGCTTAAATAGCTGAACCAGTGCGTCTTCCAGCATTTGGGTGGTGACTCCTCGCCGCTGGCCCACTGTAGCTGTTTTATTTTTGATTACCTCTGGCATCCGCTGTACTCGAAACTCTCCCTGAGTTCGTAAGCGAGCGGCAACGGCCTCCGCATCCGCTGCTGGAGCATTGAGCGCAGGCAGCGAGCGATATTGGTTGATGCCAACAATTAGCGCATCCCGTGACATGTGTAAAACACCCTTTAGCGAACGTAGCGCAACCCCTATCAACTGCCGATATCAGCACTAGCTGAGGGAATGCACTAGGCAAACAACCTTTGTCATACTCTCTGAGTAAAGAGAAAACCAAAATCAACAAAACGGAACGACTAGGTCAGTCCTGCTTTGATAGTTACTTGCCCCTCAGAAGCAATGTCTAAAAGTTCAATATCTCAACGATTGACAGGCAAAAAGATTAACCTAAGTTGATTAGAGAAATTACTTAGACTTTGTTTCTTCATAGAAGATAGACAACTTTGGATGAAAACAACCAGGGGGTCGATCCCCTTGCTGCCTCATAGCGAAAAAGGTTGATATGAAAGGATCCCAGCTTACTTACACAGAAATACGGATAGGTTCAAAACGGGAACAAAACGACTTGATGGGTCTTTGCGTCTTACCTGTCACAATTACTGAATAAGAACTATTATTTGCTAGATTTTTACCGTATATGTACGGAGCGCTTACAGCCCGATTCAGGAGTTAACAATGTTTTTTGTTATCAACTAAGCCATTTGGCTGATTTATTTTTTTTTGGATAGATCCGTATAAAAATCGAGAAAGCGGTAACAAAAAAAAGGATACTGTCAGTTGTTTTTCGCTAAAAAACAATTTTCTTTGTTGATTTCTTCTTCTAAAACAGTCAGCTCAAAGTAAAGGCTTTATATGTTTGTATAAAGCCTGTTTGTATCAGTTTGACTTGTTCAATTATTCTTGTGGCTTCAGAATAAATTTGCCAATGTGTTGGCCGAGCTCCATGGTCTGATGCGCTTGCTGAACTTGTTTTAGCGTAAAGGTCCCTGCAATCGGCAACCGGTATATTCCCGATGCAATCTTCTCCAGGATGTGTTGGTAGCCTTCGTGCTCAGCAGGTGTGCCTGTGATCACATTGAGCAGCCACCCTCGAATCGCCGCATCCTTACGAATCAGAGGCGACACATCTACCACATCTGGCTTTCCCAAGAGTCCGTACACCCACAGCGTACCGCCGCGGGCCAGCAACCGAATTTCGTGATGCAAAAAGTCTCCTGCTGCGACTGGATCAAAAATGACATCGACCCCCTTGCCACCCGTTATCTTTTTGACGCTGCGCCACCAGGATTGCTCGTTAGGTTGTTCAGTTGACTGGTCAGAGGCTTTTGTTAAGACGAGATAGTCATACTGAGCAGCCTCTAATGCTGTCAGCGCCTCTACCTTTTTTGGATTCGTAGTTGTCCCAATTGTGATCGCACCGTACTGTTTAGCAATTTGGCTAGCTGCGATCGCTACACTGCTGCTGGCTGCTGGCAGCATTACTACCTGACCAGGCTTGATCTGCTGCCGCCATACCAAAGCGCCCCAAGCCGTCAAAAACGGAAGCCAAAGCGCCCCCAGTAAGTCATCTGGCACAGCATCTGGCACTGGCACCGTTTCCTCTGCGGCTGCGACAAACTGTGAACAATATGTGCCTTTTCCGGCAGGCGCACCCAACGTTAAAATCACCCGCTGGCCGACCATGCGATCTTGCACCCCTTCCCCTACAGCAGAAATAATGCCACCCCCTTCAATACCTGGCGTAAAGGGAGCTTCTCCAGAGCTTAGCCGATACTCTCCTCGGCGCGCCATCAGATCCGCCTGATTCATGCCTACGCTTACTAGATCGATCACTACTTCGCCTGCACTAGGGCGTAGAGCCCCAAAAGGCTCACACTCCAAGTTTTCAACCCCGCCAAATGCTCGAACGACGATTCTTGTTTTCTCTAACTGGGTTCTGTCTAACCGAATAGCCATATTGTCATCAGCAACGTGAATCAACGTGTATATGCGGAATCTACATCTGCCGTGTCGCAGGGACTTCAGCCTAGGGGCATACAAAAAAAGGCAAGGCAGGTAGCAAGGGATAAACGCAATGAATACGATGTGGGCCAACAAAGACGGACTCAAGATCAATCCGCCTTGCTGGGAAAGTGCTATTCACTTTTTGGACACCTTCACCTACATGGATTCTGAGTTCGGCATTGTTGATCTAGTATCCACTGATATGTTCGATCTGACCCACCCTGGGACGGCAGAAGAGTTGAACCTTCCCAAAGCCATCCGCGCAATTCGCCAAAAGTCATCGCTGGCTAAATCCGTAGTGCAATGGATTGCAGAAAATAAAGACCTGCTAGATGATTATCCCGAGCAGCTGCGATAAATTTAGACTGTGGGAAGCTTAATCTGCTGTCAAACGGTTGTGATGCATACATCAAAAAATTGAGCATGAGCAGCGGAAGGGCAAACAACTGGTCAGTCGAAGCATTTTATGAATGGATTCACCACGACCGGAGAACGACCAAATGTCCTATGGGACTGCCTGTAGAACTGATAGAAGGGCAAATAGTCCCTATCCCTCTAGATAAGCAGCTAAATCGGCAGATAGAGCGGTTAAAGCAACAGCTTCAGTATGCACTCAAGCAAGCGGGGTATGGGGCAATCGAGGTGCGATCGCACTACCCCATTCGTATCAACCCTCACTCTGAACTCAGACCAACCCTCACTGTCCTATCGACGGATTCATCTCATCCACAGTCATCTCATCCAAATATTCACTGGGTGATAGACCTTAATAAAGCTGAGTACAACAATCAATCGCTAAGTAAATTGCTATACGCCCACTACGGCATCGCTGAATATTGGGCGGTATCTACCCAGCAGGTAGAGCTGCAAACTTACCATAGCCCCGCAGCCAACGAAACTAAGCTTGACAGGCGCATCGAAGATGGAGATGGTTCTAGCAAAGATGCTGCCAACTATCAGCACTCGCAGTTAATACATGTTGGTGAGACAGCGTCCCCAAGCCTCTTTCCCCGGGTTAATGTTTGTATCCAAGAATCTCTGCCACTCTTTTTCCTGACACGATCTGCAATTGGCCACCACACATACATAGAGTCCACATTGTCACTGAGTGTTGACCTTATGCCTCATCGACGCGAAAACGAACAGAGTTTCCATGGGAAGGTAACCCCTCAGCGCGGGTAAGAATGTCAATATCGCTGGCAATATTCGTCAGGGCGCGTTTGGTGTACTGCACGAGGCTGCTGTGCTTCATGAAGGTTTCGGTGCTGAGGGGAGAGGCATAGCGTGCTGCACCAGATGTGGGCAGCGTGTGGTTCGGCCCAGCGAGATAGTCGCCCACGGCTTCGGGCGTATCATGTCCGAGGAAAATTGCACCTGCTTGATTGATGTAAGGCAAAAGCTCCCAAGGTTCATCAACTTCTAGCTCTAAATGCTCTGGTGCAAATAGGTCGGATAAATTAGCAGCAGTTTCTAAGTTATCTACAACAATCGCGACGCCGTAATGGGCAATTGCTTTTTCTGTTAGCACCCGCCGGGGGTGGGTAACTAATTGCTTTTCGACTTCATCCGCCACTGTCTGAGCCAGCGCAGCATCTGTCGTGAGCAACACGGCAGCAGCCATGGGGTCATGTTCTGCTTGGGCCAGTAAATCTACGGCAACATGGACTGGGTCAGCTGTGTGGTCGGCAATCACGAGAACTTCGGAAGGCCCGGCTAATGAATCAATGCCAACGGTGCCAAAGACCTGCTTCTTCGCGAGGGTAACGTAGATATTTCCAGGGCCAGTGATGACGTCGACATTTGGGATGGTGTCGGTACCATAGGCTAAAGCGGCAATCGCCTGTGCTCCGCCCACCTGATAAATCTCCTCGATGCCAGCCTCTTGCGCAGCGACCAGCACAGCCGGACTAATCGTGCCATCCGGGCCAATTGGCGTCACCATCACAATGCGAGACACGCCCGCTACCTGAGCTGGAATCGCATTCATCATGACCGTGCTGGGATAACTTGCCCGCCCACCAGGGACATAAATACCGGCCTTGGCAACCGGTGTGTATCGTTTCCCTAAAACAACGCCGTGGTCTTCAAAGGTCACCCAGCTCTTAGGCAATCGCTGCCGGTGAAAGGCGTCAATATTAGCGCAGGCATTTTGAATAGCTTTCAAAAGCTCCGGCGAAATCTGTTGATAAGCGGCATCGAGCCGAGCGCCATCCACCCGTAGCGTCTCAGGCGTTAGCTGTCGACGGTCAAATTTTTCGGTGTAGTGGAGCAGCGCTTCATCGCCTTTTGTTCTTACAGCTGCCAAAATTTCGCTGACGGTCGCTTCCTTTTCAGTGACTTGCGCGTCGTGGGTGCGATCGCAGATACGCTGAAGTTCGACTTTGGCATCATCTAGCTGATTGATAATTCGCAGCATGTAAGAAGAAAAATTAGAGGCAGAGCCGGGAACATTCTTTATTAGCTTAGCGTGGAATTCCAGATCGTCGGCATAACGACATCCAGTCGAATTTTCGTCAATTTCACTTTGACGGCAAGCCATATGTGAAATTTCAGTGCTATCATTTGTAATTCTGATAGTTTTACTGAACCGATCAACTGAATTGATCGAAGCCAGCAGAAAAGGCCCAGCAGTAAAGGCTAGTAGCGAAGCAACCCAACAGAACATCAAAAATGGCAAACACTAAATCTGCGATTAAACGCATTCGAGTTGCAGAGCGGAACCGCTTGCGTAACAAGTCATATAAGTCAGCGGTTAAGACCCTGACCAAGCGATACCACGAGGCCCTTGAAGCCCACGCCACGAACCCGACAGAGGAAAGCAGTAAGCAGGTGCAAGAGCGCATGTCGGCAGCCGTCAGCAAAATCGATAAAGCGGTAAAGCGCGGTGTTCTCCACAGGAATGCAGGTGCTAGACGTAAGTCTCAGCTTTCACGCGCACTCAAGTCCGTTGAGGGTAAGCCCGAAGCTGCTGCAAGCGCATAGCTGTGAGCATCTGGCCATTTGCTGAATAGCCGCATCACCAGAAGAGTCATATTTGGCTAGTTTCACTCAAAAGCTCCGAACAGTATGCGTCTTGTTGACACCCATGTTCATATCAACTTCGACTCATTCGATGTCGACAGGGATGAGATAGCTGCCGCTTGGCGGGAGGCAGGTATAGCACACCTAGTGCATTCTTGTGTAGAGCCTGCTGAGTTCCCGAAGATTCAATCTATTGCTAAGCGTTATCCAGAGGTTTCGATGGCAGTGGGGTTGCATCCATTGGATATGGATAAGTGGACGGAAACAATTGCGATGGATATTGCTCAACTAGCAGCTTCTGAACCAAAGGTCGTTGCCATTGGGGAGATGGGTCTAGATTTTTTCAAAGCTGACGATCGAGAGCTGCAAAAGCGCGCATTTACGGAGCAGCTCAAGGTTGCGCGAGATTTGGACCTGCCGGTGATTATTCACTGCCGAGACGCCGCAGCAGAGATGGCTAATGTTCTGATTGACTTCTTTGAAAATCACGGCAGCGTAAATGGTGTGATGCACTGCTGGACAGGCAATCCTGAGGAAACTCAACAGTTCCTAGATTTAGGCTTTTTTGTTAGCTTCAGTGGCATCGTCACGTTTAAGAGTGCTTCCCAGGTAAAAGCGTCAGCTCAAATGGTGCCCAGTGATCGCATCTTGGTAGAAACAGACTGCCCGTTTCTCTCACCGGTCCCAAAGCGTAAAGAGAAGCGCAATCAACCGGCCTTTGTCAGACATGTCGCCGAATGTGTCGCCGAGCTCAGAGGAGTATCGCTGGAAACGCTAGCGATGCAAACGACTCGGAATGCCCAGCGCTTATTCCGTTTACCGTCAGAGTTGGTTTCTGAAGCATCTGGATAAACTGTGCAAACAGAGCTTCAGGCTTGTTGCCTCACTGAACTATTGCAGTTTCTTTGCTAGAACCCGCTTCGTGACTTACCCATTTAACCTGATGTGTTTCCTGCTACCCGCCGCCGACTGATCTAACTGGCCGATTGCTTATAACGAGGAACGACCGTCTTTAACAGAAGGTGCTTGGGCTTCAGTAGTTACAACTATTTTTGATATGAAAAGGTAACAGGGATGATCAGCTGTCTTGACAATCTGATATTTTTAAGATCCGCATTTAGCTTATGATAGATAAGCCAAAAAATAGATACTTGATATAAAGATTTGATGACCGCGTTAATTAACGCGTTATCTTCAGACACAAAATCTCTTAGAAACCTTGCCAGTCATACAATCAAAAGCTTTGTATACAGCCACTATCGACTCGACTCTTAATAAAACTATTGATTCTATATACCAGTTTACCGCTGCCAACTGTTTTGATTCAGGCCCCATCTAACGTATGCACCGCTGACAAGTTCACGATTGTTAACATTTCGGCTAAACACCTCCTCTTCATAGGAAAAGTAATTCCCCCTTACTAGACGCGATGTCTGTTGGAACCGCGATGACAGCTGACTGCGCTATGCAGTTTTAGTGCACTTTATTTCTCCATCGGTTGTCTACAGCTTAATTCATCCTCTGCTTTGACTCTACTTGTTTTAGCACCGACATCTCATTCATTGGCTGTCACTGGCCTTTTTGTGTGCTCACCGCCCTTTTTTGCTGTACAAACGTAGCCTTTGCTCGGCGCGATTTTTGAGGAAACGCATGACTGACTCTACCCTTGCCACTGTTGAATCTGCTGCAATCGAATCTGCTGCGATCGCAGCTCCCGTAAGCCCAGCCCCGACTCACCTACTGCCCGACCTCGTCGAAATTCAGCGGGCAAGCTTCCGCTGGTTTTTGTCAGAGGGACTGGTTGAAGAGCTAGAGAGTTTTTCACCGATTACTGACTACACCGGCAAGCTTGAACTCCATTTCCTAGGTAAAGACTATAGGCTCAAAGCGCCTAAATACATGGTGGACGAAGCCAAGCGGCGGGATAGTACTTATTCAGTACAAATGTACGTCCCTACGCGCCTGATTAACAAGGAGACTGGAGAAATTAAGGAGCAGGAAGTCTTTATTGGTGACCTGCCACTGATGACCGATCGCGGTACGTTCATCATCAACGGTGCTGAGCGAGTCATTGTTAACCAGATTGTTCGTAGCCCTGGCGTTTATTACAAGGCAGAAACTGACAAGCACGGTCGCCGCACATACACTGCCAACTTGATCCCTAACCGAGGGGCATGGCTCAAGTTTGAGACAGACAAGAATGACCTTGTGTGGGTTCGAATTGACAAAACCCGTAAGCTGTCTGCGCAGGTGCTGCTCAAAGCACTAGGGCTGAGCGATGGTGAAATTTTTGACTCTTTGCGCCACCCTGAGTATTTTCAGAAGACCATTGAAAAAGAAGGTCAGTTTAGCGAGGAAGAGGCATTACTAGAGCTGTACCGCAAGCTGCGCCCTGGTGAGCCCCCTACTGTCAACGGTGGCCAGCAGCTGCTAGACTCCCGGTTTTTCGATCCCAAGCGCTACGATCTTGGCAAGGTAGGTCGTCACAAGCTCAACCGCAAGCTTCGTCTGAATATCCCTGAGGCTACCCGTGTCCTCACCCCTCAAGACATCGTCGCGGCGATCGACTACCTAATTAACCTTGAGTTTGATATTGGTAATCCCGACGATATTGATCATCTGGGCAACCGTCGTGTGCGCTCAGTGGGTGAGCTATTGCAGAACCAAGTTCGCGTCGGGCTTAACCGCCTAGAGCGCATCATTCGTGAGCGGATGACAGTATCCGATTCAGATTCTCTCACGCCTGCTTCTCTGGTAAACCCCAAGCCTCTCGTCGCGGCCATCAAGGAATTCTTTGGCTCTAGTCAGCTGTCTCAGTTTATGGACCAAACCAATCCCCTTGCTGAGCTGACTCACAAGCGTCGGATTAGTGCGCTGGGGCCTGGCGGTCTTACCCGTGAGCGGGCGGGCTTCGCAGTTCGCGACATTCACCCTTCACACCATGGTCGTATTTGTCCTATTGAAACGCCTGAAGGCCCAAATGCGGGTCTGATTGGCTCGCTGGCAACCCACGCCCGAGTCAATGACTTTGGCTTTATTGAGACGCCTTTCTTCCCCGTAGTTAACGGCCAAATCATCAAAGATAAGCCACCTGTGTACATGACAGCGGACGAGGAAGACGATCTGCGCGTAGCGCCAGGAGATGTGCCCATTGACCTAGAACACAACATTCTGGGTGAGTCTGTGCCGGTGCGCTACCGCCAAGACTTTACGGTGACAGCACCAAAGGAAGTGGATTACGTCGCCGTTTCGCCCGTGCAAATTATCTCGGTAGCGACTTCGCTGATTCCTTTCCTGGAGCACGACGACGCCAACCGTGCACTGATGGGCTCAAACATGCAGCGTCAGGCAGTGCCCCTCCTGCGTCCAGAAAGAGCCCTGGTAGGTACTGGACTAGAAGCACAGGCTGCGCGTGACTCTGGTATGGTCATCATCAGCCGCACAGACGGTGTGGTGACGTATCTGGACGCAAACTGGATTAAGGTGACTGACCCAGAGGGGAAAGTGCACACCTATGAGCTGCAAAAGTATCAGCGCTCCAACCAAGATACCTGTCTGAACCAGCGGCCTTTGATCTATGAAGGTGCCAAAGTGGTTGCTGGACAGGTCATGGCTGATGGCTCTGCGACGGAGGGTGGTGAAATTGCCCTGGGCCAGAACGTACTGATTACCTATATGCCTTGGGAGGGCTACAACTACGAAGACGCGATTCTTCTGAGCGAGCGTCTGGTATACGAAGACGTTTATACCTCTATACACATTGAAAAATATGAGATTGAGGCGAGACAAACCAAGCTGGGGCCTGAGGAAATCACCCGTGAGATTCCTAACGTCGGTGAAGATGCCCTACGTCAGCTCGATGAAACAGGCATTATTCGCATTGGTGCCTGGGTCAGCTCTGGCGAAATTTTGGTGGGTAAAGTCACACCGAAAGGTGAGTCCGACCAGCCACCAGAAGAAAAGCTGCTGCGCGCTATCTTTGGTGAAAAAGCTCGGGACGTTCGTGACAACTCGTTGCGTGTCCCCAACGGCGAAAAAGGCCGTGTGGTCGACGTACGGGTTTTTACCCGTGAGCAAGGCGATGAACTACCGCCTGGTGCCAATATGGTCGTGCGGGTGTACGTTGCCCAAAAGCGCAAGATCCAGGTTGGTGACAAGATGGCAGGTCGCCATGGCAATAAGGGGATCATCTCCCGCATTTTGCCTGTAGAAGATATGCCTTATCTGCCCGATGGCACACCAATCGATATCGTGCTCAATCCACTGGGCGTACCGTCACGTATGAACGTGGGTCAGGTGTTTGAAGCGCTACTGGGCTGGGCTGGACAAAATTTGGGATCTCGGTTCAAAGTCACGCCATTTGATGAGATGTATGGCGAAGAGGCTTCTATGGAAACCACCCATGGCAAGCTACAAGATGCTCGCGAGCATACTGGCAAAGATTGGGTCTTCAACCCAGACAACCCAGGCAAAATTCAGCTATACGACGGCCGTACTGGTGAACCCTTTGACCAGGAAGTAACCGTTGGGCAATCTTACATGCTGAAGCTGGTACACCTGGTAGATGACAAGATTCACGCCCGCTCGACCGGTCCTTACTCGCTGGTAACTCAGCAGCCGTTGGGCGGTAAAGCTCAGCAAGGCGGTCAGCGATTTGGTGAGATGGAAGTGTGGGCACTCGAAGCCTTTGGCGCGGCCTATACCTTGCAGGAATTGCTCACTGTGAAGTCAGACGATATGCAAGGTCGCAACGAAGCGCTCAATGCGATCGTTAAGGGTAAGGCAATTCCACGTCCAGGCACACCTGAGTCATTCAAGGTATTGATGCGTGAGCTTCAGTCGCTGTGCTTGGACATTGCGGTACACAAGCTAGAGACCCAGGAAGACGGAACTAGCCGTGATAGTGAAGTGGATCTGATGGCAGATGTTGGTAATCGCAGAACGCCTTCGAGACCCACTTACGAATCTATCTCACGCGAAGAGCCTGCTGGAAATACCGGGGCAGCAGGAGCGCACGGCACGCTAAATCCGATGACGGGACTGGCTATCGGTGGCGCTTCGGGTAATGCGATCGTCCCTCCGGGTTCAGCGACATCGACCGCACCAAAAGCTGGCGAAACCACAGAGACCCTGTAAGCTCATCCGTGCCGTAGAGTCCTCCACATAGAGCATCTACGGCACAAGAGCTAGCCATCGATTGCATGACCAATGCATGGCCAATAAAATCACCAGCCTTCAAAGTATTAGCTTCATTGTATTAGCTTCATTGAGTTGTAAGGGAATTAACCAAGCATGCCGAAAGTAGAACAGCGGTTTGACTACGTCAAGATTGGACTGGCTTCACCAGCACGGATTAAGGAATGGGGGGAGCGGACTCTGCCCAATGGCACTGTCGTTGGCGAAGTCACCAAGCCAGAAACCATTAACTACAGAACGCTCAAGCCAGAGATGGACGGGCTATTTTGTGAGCGGATCTTTGGCCCGGCAAAGGACTGGGAGTGCCACTGCGGAAAGTATAAGCGGGTGCGTCACCGCGGCATTGTATGTGAACGCTGTGGTGTAGAGGTGACTGAGTCACGGGTGCGCCGCCACCGCATGGGCTATATCAAATTAGCCGCACCGGTTGCTCACGTTTGGTATCTCAAGGGCATTCCTAGCTATATCGCGATTTTGCTAGATATGCCGCTGCGTGACGTGGAGCAAATCGTATATTTCAACGCCTATGTAGTGTTGGATGCAGGCAACGCAGACAATCTCTCCTACAAGCAGCTGCTGAGCGAAGACCAGTGGATGGAGATTGAAGATCAGCTCTATGACGAAGATTCCCAGCTGGCAGGGATTGAAGTTGGCATCGGTGCAGAAGCGCTCAAACGGTTACTAGAAGA
>ERZ1740067.888-NODE-888-length-22342-cov-5.060080_pt1 | contig 22342 bp, 17 predicted proteins | sample MGYA00581736_ERZ1740067 | MGnify/ENA primary metagenome ERZ1740067 (study PRJEB43018, sample SAMN04849236) | marine metagenome | isolation source: floating plastic debris | place: Pacific Ocean | collected 2008-08-27 | study: EMG produced TPA metagenomics assembly... | reverse complement strand
CGCGGCTTGGAGCCGGACGCCATCGGGGAACACCTCGCCCACCGGCTCAAGGCTTGATGATAATGCGCTAAGGGCGTCGGGCGGGGCGCTGATGGTCACATCGCCCCGGAACCGCGCTTCAGCTCCGGAAGCTCCGTCCGCTACCGTAATATTGGCAAAGGGCAGACGCGCGTCGCCGGCAAACTGCCATTCCTCGCCACGACTCGCAGTGGCTTTAAGGCCCAAGGCCCCTTCAAGCCCGGCAAAGCCCACCGTTTCAGCACCATCGGCGGTCAGATTACCGCTCAAATCCGTGGACAAAGAAAGCGCGTCATCACGCGCGACGGAGAAAGTGCCCGATAGCGCGCCAAAGGCACCACTCAGATCATTGATCGTTGCATCCACACCGGTTTGGGTACGGACGAGATCGACATCAACATCGTAAAAATCGCCCGACAGATCGCGGACAATACTGGGCAGTTTTTGGCCGGGCGCCACCCTAAGGCGAAAGTCCGCTTGCCCGCGTCCCCTTTGGGTTAGATTGCCGGTCAAGGTGCCGCCCAGGGCCCCATAGGCGCCAAGGTCGGCTTCGACCGCGCCTTCCCACGCTTCTAGCGGTCCTGCCCCTTGGAGGTTCAGCCAAATGGCTTCCTCCGCTTTAAGCGCTGTGGCCACCAGGCCGTCCGCCCGGCTGAGGAGGCCCAGGTCGAGAGTTAGGGCTCCGTCGCCAGCATGGTGCGCTTTCACTGTGAGAAGGTCGCTGCCGGACTGCGCGTCCACCGCACCGTCAAGCGCGATCTGTTGCCCTCCACCATTACCCGCAAAGGTCGCGCTTAAAAGATATGGGCGTCCGTATACGGTCTCATTGATCTGAAATTGATCAATGCTGAGCTTTTCAAGCGTGAAAGAGGGGAGATTGAAAAGGGGGCCGCCCTCGTCCTTTTTTTCTTTTTCGTCCTCCTGTTGGGGCCGTTCGGGCATGGGGCGATGCCAGATGGCCCCTTGAAGCGAGAGGTCATCCACATGGATATGACCCCCGAACAGATAGGCAAAGGGCCGCCAGGCGATGGAGGCTTCCTCCATTTCGGCCCAAACGCCCTCACCATCGCTGAGGCGAATATTCGTCAGGGTAAGGCGCCCTGGCAACGGCCCTTGGGGCTGATCATAGCTGACCTGACTGCCCAATTGTCTTTCCACCACGCCCTCAATGATGGGACGGCTCACATCGTCGATGAAGCCCATGCCCAGCGGGGTCCGGAGCAGAACGAGAACGCTCACACCTAAAAGAAGGATAATGGCCAACAGGCCAAAGAGACTATACCGCACCCACCCCATCAGAAAGGCTGCCCCAGGGCGATATAGAGATGGACGGCATCATCCTCAAAGACCACCTCGTCTTCGCCAGTGTCTATACTCTGCTGACGGATTGTGCGGCGGGTGAGGGGCACGGCCACATCAAGACGGATAGGCCCCACCGGCGTCGCATAACGGATTCCCGCGCCCGCGCCCACCAGGAAGTCTCCAGAAAAATCCGGTGTCTCACTATCGTAAACTGCGCCCCCATCGGTGAAGAGGGCCAGCTGTAACTTCTCCGTCAGTCGCTGGCGCGCTTCGACATTGATTTCGGCGATAGAGCTTCCCCCTTCGGGGTTGCCATTGTCATCGATGGGCCCGGCCTCTTGAAATCCATACCCACGGACCGAGCCGCCGCCACCGGCAAAGAACCGTTCCGTGGCAGGAATGTCAGCACGCTCTGCGCCGAAGCTGGCCCCGACGAGGGCCCGCGCGGCGAGGAGGGTTCGATCATTCCGCCCAAAGCCGATACGGGAAGCGCCCCCGAGCTCTACCTGGGCAAAGCTGGTGGTCCCCACGAAGGGCGTGATGTTGAGGTTGGCGCGATGCCCCTGGGTGGGGTTGAGGGCATCGTTCTCATTGTTAAAGAGGGCGGCCAGCGGGAAAGAGGCGGTGGAGAAATTTTCCTCCGTCCCGTCACTATCGGTAATCTGAGCGTAGCTGTAGGACACGCCCCCGCTTAAGGTCAGGGCATCGTCAAAAAACAGCTTGCGGAGGGAGCCGCCAAGGGTGGCGGACTGCGCTTCAAACGCGTCCGTGTCTTCATTTTCGACAAGGCCTGAGAGTTGCCAACTGCCCGGCCAGCGGGGAACGGGCTTCTCAAAGGTTAACTCCCCGCGCTGCAACGGGGCGGTAAAGGAGAGAGCGGCGGCCAGGGTCTCGCCAGCGCCCAACAGGTTGCGGTTCTCCCATGTTGCCGTCGCGCCGGGGCCAAGATCTGTGGCAAAGGAGAGGCCGAAGCCCACGGTCCGCCGTTTGCGCTCATCTAACTCCACCAGAATATCCGTGGTCCCATCGTCTGCCGTGGGTCCGGGTTGGATGGAGACTTCACGGAACAGGGCCGTTCCCCCTAAATCATCGCGGAACGCATCAATCTGAGAGCGGTTATAGATCTCTCCGGTTGGGATCTGGCCGATGGCTTCAATATAGCTTGTCTTGGTTTGCTCGGTGCCACTGACCCGAAGGACGCCATAGCGCGCCCGCGGACCCGTCCGTATGGGGAAAATAGCGCGCGCCGTGCGGGTTGAGGGCTTGGCCTCCACATAACGGCCGAGTGCCTCAGCGCTGGGGAAGCCGGTGTCCCACAGATGCTGGAGCAAGGCGGCTTCCATTTGGGCTAGGCTCTCCCCGGTGGGGTCGGCGGCAACGGTCACCTCGGCGGCCGTAAAGGTCTGAGGACGCCCGCTGATCGTGGGGTCCTGATACTGGATGATGAAATCATCCACCGTATAGCGGGTGCCCGGCCGCACGCGGTAGGTGACGCTCACCGTTCGGCCCCGCCGGGTGACCCGGGGGGAGACGGTCGCGTCGAAATAGCCTTGGGATTGCAGCAGCTGGGTGAGGGTGCTCGCCTCCCGCGTGGCGGTCCGACGTAAGGGCGCAAAGGCGGAATAGGACGTGCCCCCACCCGCGAGGGCGGAGAACGCTTTCAGCGTCTTTTCAAGCTCAGGGTCGTCAGCGCCGGCGAAGGTTACGGACACCTCGAGGGGATCGCCTTGGGTCGCGCTGATGCTGGTCGACGCTGCGGCATTGGCTGACAAGGCGAGAGCCAAACTGGTTACCGTCGCCACCCCCCATCGCCGAACAAACCAAGCCATAATGCTCTTTACTCGTAAAGCGGCCAAAAGGGCGCATGAATTGATGGCAACCCAACCCCGGCAGCCGCCCTCGGACTTGACGACAAGGCTGCATCTCGCTGAACCCCCTATATGAGCGAAGTGTTAAAAGACAGTCTTAACGCCCGGGCGGCCCTCGTGGAGGAGGCGCTGGCGGATCGGTTGAGCCATCGCCCGGGGGAAGTGGCCCTTCGGCAGCTTGAAGCGGCGGTGAAACATGGGGCCTTGGGCGGTGGGAAACGCTTACGCCCCTTCTTATTGGTCGAATCAGCTGTCTTAGTCGGGGCCAGTGCCACGATGGCCATGCCGGCGGCCTGCGCGATCGAAATGATTCATGCCTACAGCCTCATTCACGATGATCTGCCCGCGATGGATGATGCGGACACCCGCAGGGGAAAGCCCTCAGTCCATAAGGCATATGATGACGCCATTGCGATTCTGGCGGGAGATGCCTTGCTCACCGACGCGTTTGCGGTGCTGACCGATGGCACTTATCCCGCCGGGATGGCGGCGGAGCTGGTGCAAACCCTTGCCGTTGCGGCGGGGTCCCATGGCATGGTGGGCGGGCAGATGATGGATCTCTACCCGCCGGAAATGACCGAGGATGCCATTATCGCTATTCAGGCCCGCAAAACCGGCGCCCTTATTGAGGCGGCTGCGGAGATGGGCGGCATCGTCGGTGGTGCCAGCGCCGGGGAGCGGGCAGCGCTTAAGACCTATGCGCGTGCCGTGGGCCTTGCCTTCCAGATTGTTGATGATGTCCTTGATGTCACCCAAACGGCGGAGGCCCTGGGCAAGCCTGCTGGCGCGGATGATGCGGCTGGGAAGGCGACGTTCGTATCACTGCTTGGGTTAGACGGTGCGCGCACCCGAATCGCCGGCCTCACGGAGGAGGCGCACACCGCCCTTGAGGCATTCGGTGAGCGGGCTGACTTGCTAAAGGCCCTTGCCACCAATTTGGCGGACCGGACCCATTAAAGCAGGCCGGGCAAGCCTGCCTCCTTCTCGGTTAAAGCTGAGAATAAAAGTGCTTTTCATTTCAATGAGATAGGCTTTGACGAGGGGGGCGTCGACCGGTACGAGGACGCCATGACAGAGGTAAAAACCAGCGAGGAAACTGGGTTACAGTGGGCGAAGGTTGCCACCCTTTTATCCGTGGTCGTGGCGTTGACATTGGCCGTCGCGAAGGCGGTTGTGTGGTACCGATCCGGCTCTGTCGCGATTTTGGGCTCCTTGGCGGATAGCATATTGGACTTAGCCGCGAGTGTTATTGCTTTTATCGGTGTGCGGATGGCGGCGATCCCGGCGGACCACAATCACCGCTTTGGTCACCATAAGGCGGAAGCCATTTCGAGCTTGGTCCAGCTGGTGCTGATCTCAGGATCCGCCCTTTTTGTGCTTATTGAATCGATCAGGCGCGTGTTCGCGCCGGAGCCAATCGCCGCGGCGGGAGAGGCCATCGGCGTGATGGTCCTCTCGATCGGTCTCACCACCCTTTTGGTGGCGGTCCAAACCATCGCGATAAAGCGATCTCGCTCCCTCGCGACGGAGGCGGATCGCGCTCACTATCTCGGTGACTTTCTGGCAAATGCCGGGGCGTTACTCGCCATTGTCCTGGCCACGCGCTTTGGCCTTCTTTGGGCGGATGGGGTGGCAGGGTTGGTCGCCGCCGGCTTCCTTGTGTGGTCGGTGTGGGTGATTGCGCAACGCGCTTTGCCCCAATTGATGGATGAAGAGCTCGGCCCAGAGGACCGGGCGGCGATCGTTGCCATGATTATGGAGGACAGCGATGTCCTCGGCGTTCATGCGCTCCGAACGCGAAAAGCAGGGCCCACAGAGTTCATTCAATTGCATATCGAACTCGATCCTGAAATGCCGTTGCGGCAGGTTCATGTCATCAGTGATCGGGTGGAGGCGCGATTGCATGCTGCTTATCCTGATGCGGATATTATGATGCACCAGGACCCCCACGGCTATGTGGAGGCCCATGATGAGTTCGGCCAGCCGGACAGGAAAAACGCCAGTGTCACGGACACTGAGCAGGCTGTGGGTTAGAGGGCCTCTCTATCGCCGCGGGTGGGCCGCGGTATACACTTCCATCAGCTGATCCATATCCACCTCTGTGTATCGTTGGGTGGCCCCAAGGGAGGCGTGGCCGAGAAGGTCTTGGATCGCCCGAAGGTCTGTTCCCGCACTTAAAAGGTGAGTGGCAAAGGCATGGCGTAGGGCGTGGGGGGTGGCGCTATCGTCAAGGCTAAGGGCAGGGCGTAGCGCCCTTAAGCGGCGCTGGGCCACTGCGGGGGATAGGCGCGCTCCGCGCACCCCCAAAAAAAGGGGAGCATCTTCTTTCTCATCAAGAAGAGTTGTGAACGCATCACTATTTGGTGTTGCCAGAAGGGCTTTCCGATAGGCGTCGATCCGGTCCAATATTTGCGGCAGGAGGGGAACGTCCCGTTCTTTGCTTCCCTTCCCCCGTATGCGAATGGATTTAGGGTTGCCCGCAACATGCGTCCAATCAAGACCCAGGGCCTCACTGAGGCGGAGGCCCGCCCCATAAAGAAGGGCGAACAGCGCGGTATCCCTCGCCCCGGTCCATCCCTTGGCGGGGTTTTGCATGTCACCGGTGGCGAGCGCTTTCGCGGCACTTACAGAAACCGGTCGCGGTAAGCGTTTGGGGAGTTTGGGGTTTTTCACCGCGTCGATTGCGGGAACCGAAATGCCCGTTTGTTTGTGAACGTAGCGAAAAAAGGTGCGAAGGGCAGATAGGTCAAGCCGCAGGGTCGGAACATTCGCCCCGGCGATTTTACGATGGGCCAAAAAGGCGCGAAAGTCGGCGACCCGCCAGTCTGAGAGATGGTCAAGACTAACGTCGCCGCCCTGATGGGCCGCGGCAAATGCGCTGAACTCAGATAAAGTATGCTGATAATTCCGCACCGTCAGGGGACTTAACTGCCGTTCGTTTTGGAGATTGTCCAAAAACGCGGCTGATAAATCAACAAGGGCACGGCGAGGGGTCGGCATGGGCCTCACCCTCGGTGAGGGGAATTAACGCCTCGTTAAACCTATTTTTTGTCCCCGTCACCGTCGTCTTCGCCGCCGCCGGGGGTGGCGGCGCCCGCAACTTTGCCCGCCGTTTTTGCGGTGAAAACCGCGGTGTTGGCCGCGCCTTCCACCACGTCGCCAGTGGCCCTTACGGCGGAGACCGCAAGACAGCCGGGCAGAAGGGTGAGGGCGCCTACGGCGATAAGGAGCTTTGTCATGGTTGCGCTGTTCCGTTCTGGTGCGTTTCTGGGGATTTTAGTCTCTGCACCCGCGATAGGAGGAAGGCATGATCCTTTTGATAGCGCAACCCCGCCCCGTCGAGGCGGTCTAGGGCCGCCGTCAGGGACGTCAGGGTTTCTGCCACCTCGCGGTGAAGGGCGAATGCGCCCTTTGGCGGCTCTAAATTTAGTCCGTGGGGGGCAATAGTGATGGCGAAGGGGGCAATCGCGTAGTCGCCGCCTGTGTCTAGGGGGACGCGAAGGCCGCGCGCCTTCTCTCCTAAGAGGGAGATTGTCGCATCGCCATCCTTCGGCGCAAATGCGGGCACGGCCGCCAAATGATCCTCGTAATCTTCGCCCATCAGGGCGCGAAGGCCAAGATCCTCCTCCGTAGACGCGGCAATCGCCGTCTCGCTCATGGAGTGGACATGCGCCCTCAATCTTTTAAGGATAGGGGGCACCGCCTCAAGGGTTAAGCACGCCCGTTCACGCCCCTTCAACGCGGGATGCGGCTCGTCTTCTTGCGGCAGTTCCGGGGCGGTATTGAGGGCACGGTCCACAGATATAATGTCGGGCGGAGCGACCTCCTCAGGTGCTCGCCCCCAACGCAGCATACGCATCATAGCTGCTCTTCCCAAATTTCCATACCCAGCCCAAAATCGTATTGAGAATGTGTTGAGTGCCCGTTAACAGGAGGGTGTCCCGTTTTGGTACGGAAGAATGCGAGCGGCGGTCGGTCGGTGGCTAGCGGCGTTGCGTGCGCGTGCCCTCCACCGCCCAGGCGAGGACGGCACCGCCGACGATAAGAAGAAGCCATGCCCATGGGGGCAAAAGCGGGTTGAGGCGCACCGCCTCCACTGTTTTCACGTCCCGCCGGGGCAGTCCCGCCCAGCGGGTGCCGGACAAGGTTCCATCTGGGTCAACCCGGCGGAGGGCGGGCAGCGGGCCCTCGGGCGTACTCAACGTGAAGACACCACCGCCTGTGGCCTCGCTTAAGGGGCGCAAGGCTTCATCGGTTGTGACCACGGCGCTAAGCTCTGCCAGGGGGCCTTCGTCACTGGCCGCAAGGGCGTAGAGTGTTTCGTCCGTGGAGGTCTTGGTTTCTAGCCGGTAAAGCCCCGGTAGGGGGGCAGGCACCTCAGCGACGAACAGACCCGGCCCACGGGGGCGGAGGGGGGCGGTGGTCACCTGCCCATCGGGGTCGGTGATGGTGATGGGGGCAATCTGGGGGGCCAGGGTGCGGCGGGTGATGGCAAGGCTGCCATCCTCGTCAATCGCGCCACTCAACGACTCTTCTTCCAGCTCGGGTTCCTGCATGAGCCAGTGAACAAGACGCCGTAACAATTCCTGGTGCGGACCGCCGCCATCAAAGCCGCGCGCCCATAACCAGGCATGATCCGATAACAGAACACCAATGCGCCCCTCCTGCACCCGGTCAACGATGAGAAGCGGTGCGTCGTTCGTCGCGGTCAGAAGGACATCGCCTTTCCGCGTCACCGCTGGCAGATAGCGTAGCCAGCGCCCCCAATCGGTCGGGTCCGCCAACTCAGCGGTCACCGGGTGACGCGCGCCAATATCAGAGCGGGCGGGCACGAACGCGGCGCTATTGGCTTCGCCGCGCGGCAGAACCGGCAGGATGTAGTTGAGGTTCCGTTGGGAGGCGAGGCCGCCGCGTTCGGCAAATTCCGGCCCCGCGGCAACGAGGAGGGCGCCCCCCCGCTCCACATAGCGGGCGATCTGGTCAAACTCATAGGCCTGCAACACGCCGCGATAGGTGTACCGATCAAAAATGACCACGTCGAACGAGTTGAGCTTCTCCAAGAAGAGTTGCTCATGGGGGAATTCGATGAGGTTCAACTCCTCCCGCCGGGCGGTCATTGGTTTGTTGGCGGGCTTTAAGATCGTGAAATGAACAAGATCCACCGCTGGATCGCTTTTCAATATGTTCCGCCACACCCGCTCCCCCGCATGGGGTTCGCCAGAGACGAGAAGGACCCGCAGGCGATCCCTCACCGCGGTGAGGGCGACCACGCCGCGATTGTTCAGCGCCGTCAGCTCCCCTGGCGCGGTACTGGCCACCAGCTCGACAATCGTGTCCCCTGGTTGCCGTAAACGGACAGAAAGGGTGACAGGTTCCCCAATGGGAAGGTTTTGCTCGGCATAGGGTTCCCCCCCAACAATAAGCTGCGTGGGAACGGTTTGCCCTGCTTCGGTGGGGGATAGGACGGTGAGGGTGATCTCCACCGTCTCGCCGACGACGCCAAAACGGGGGGCCCGGACCACATCCACGCGCCTGTCCACCTCTTGGCCCGGGCGTCCCGTCAGCACAGTGTGCAGCGGCGCGCCAAGGCCGGCGACTGTCGCACCGCCCGTGCCATGGACCTGCCCATCGGTGAGGGCAAAAACGGCGCTTAACCGCCGGCGGGGAATATCGCCAAGGCTTTGTTCAAGCGCATCGCCCAATGCCGTTGAGCGGCGGTCCCCGAAGCGTCCGCGCCGCACTTCTAGGCCTTCCGCCTCTAAAGCGGCTTCCAAGCGGTCCGTCGCGCTTTGGGTGATTTGCGCACGGCCTCCAAATTCGAGGCTCCGGCTCTCATCTTCAAGGAGAAGAGCGATATCCGGCTGAAGCGTGCCTTCGGTTTCTCGCCGTTCCGGGCCGAGGAGGGCGAGGGCGATGATCCCAATTGTCACCAGGCGGAGGATCGTGCCCCCCGGCGCGCGGCCAAGGCGCGGTAGGGTGACGAGCACCCCTAAAAGGACGAGTGTTCCAATTGCCCATAGGGGCAAGGCGGGCGCTAGGCTAATGTCGGTGCTGAGGGTCGCGGCATTCATGGGGTGTCTTCCTCCCCCAACCGATCGAGAAGGGCCTGCACATGCACTTGATCGCCCTTATAATTGCCCGTGAATGCCACCATGGCCATGTTGATGCCGGCGCGGAACGCAAACTCCCTGCGTGCCTCTCCGCCGGGTCCCGCGGGCAGGAGGGGGCGCCCCCCCTCATCAAGGGCCCAGGCAGAGGCCCAGTCGCGTCCACTAATGACGAGCGATGGAACGCTGTCGGTACTTTCCCGCAAGGCGGAGGGCGCCTCTACCCAGACCGGCCCACCACTGTTCCGACCGTGAAGATCCTCCAGCCGGTAAAAGGATTTGGTGAGGATGTGGTCGCGGGGCAGGGGTTCGAGGGGTGGGATATTCATCCGTCTTAGGATCGTTCGTAATGTCGCCCCTGCGGGGGTGGTGCCGCTGCCCACCTGCCGTTCGCCATCTTGGGAATCGATGATGAGGAGGCCGCCCCCGGCCATAAAGGCCTCTAACCGAGAGAGGGCACTGTCCGACGGAATAGCCGTATCCTCCCCAATTGGCCAGTAGATGAGCGGGTAAACGCTAAGGTCATCTCGGTCGAGATTAACGCCCGTTGGCTCTGCGGGTTCAAGGGCGGACCGGCGCAGTGTCTCTCTTGTGAGGCCAGATAGTCCTGCACCAGACAGTCGGTCGCGCCGCGCATCGCCCGTGATGACATAGGCGAACCGCGTGCTGAGGGCGGCGGCCATCGCCTTTTCATCCATATCGGGGCGGAGGCTCAGATCTTGGGCCATGCCTTCGCTGGGCCAAGTTGCGATGAGCACAAGCGCGATGGCGGCTGCGGCGCTGACGGACGCTTTTGCGGCGCGTGCTTCGCGCCAACGGAGGAGAAGCATGATGAGCCCATCAAGGATGAGAAGGCCAAGGGCAATCATGAGAAGAGGCGGGCCAAGGGCCCGGATGCCTGATCCCTCAGGTCCGAGAAGGATTGCGTTGGTGGGCAGGCGGGCCGCCGTGAGGGGGTCGAGGGTTGGTGTACCATCCGTATAGGTATTCACCACGAACCCCGTCTCACCATCCCCATAACGGCCGGGGGGCACTGTGCCTGCGGCAAGGTCGGCGGGGGACGCCAGCCCGGCGGTGACCGGCGGGTCTTGTAAGGTGCCATAGCCGTCAAGGAGGCGAAAGGGCGCCAGGGGCCGCGTGGGCGCGCTGGGGGCCGCGCCCGCAGCCAGTCGCACGATGCGCTCCATCATGGCTGGGAACGCGCCGGATAAGGGCAGGTCTGACCAGGTGGGGGTGGCGGTAACATGCACGAGGATGAGGAGCCCGTCGCCATCCCGCCGCGCGGTGACCAGTGGGGTTCCATCGGCCAGGCTGGCCCAGACCTCCTCGGCCCCGTCGCCGCCCGCGCGGGTGAGGACCTGGCGCCGGACGGTCACATCCTCCGGCAGGGGAAGGTCCGCAAGGGGACGGTCGTGGGTGAAGTCGCCAATGGGCTGGGGCGCCTCCCAGGTGAGGGCGCCGCCAAAGCTGCGTTGCCCCCCCCGAAGGGCGACGGGATAGGTGGGGTCCCGCTCAAAACCGCTGGCGCCCGCGGCGTTCGCCGTGTTGGGGCCTGAGAACCGCAAAAGGACACCGCCCTCTTTCACCCACTGGGCCAACCGGTCACGGTCCGCCGTTCGCAGGGTGCCGATATCGTCAAGTACGATGAGCCCCGTCTCCGGTGTGGCGAGGGAAAGGACATCACCCGTGACCAGGGCCGTTTGGGTTTCAAGCGCCTGGGCGATGTAGAACCCACCATCCAGAAGGGTGTCAGCCCCTTCCGTCACGAGGCCAGCGCGCACCCGCCGGGCCGACGCGTCGAGCAGCCAGACGGCCCCCGCGTGAGGCTGGGCCGTGAGGCTCAGGCGCGCCACCTCGTTCCTTAAGGCCAAGGGCAAATCAATTGGGACATTAAGGGCGCCTTCGTCAGCAGGGAGGGTGAATGGCACGCTGGCCACCACCCGCCCATCCCGCGCCGTCGCAACAAGACTGCCAACCCGTTCCCCCCCGCCGATACGTGAGACGGTGGCGGTAAAGTCCGTTCCCGCCGTTTTCAGGCCTGTGATTGTCAGGGGCGGCGGGGTTCCCGAAACGCGGAAGAGGGAGAGTTGGCCGACATCTCCCATAGCGCGGAGGAAGTTCCTGTCCGCGCCCGTCCGGCCGATGACACCATCACTGATCCATAGAACATCCCAGTCGGACAAATCGCCGAGCTCGCCCATCGCCGATAGGGCGCCCGCTCGGTCAGGAAGGCTGGCTTGGGGCGATAACCCTTCAATAAGGTCGGCGGCGTCTTTCAGCGGCATGAGGTCCCCAAGGGCAGGGTCTCCCGCAGTGGTCAGTAGGCGAACTTGCCGACCCTCAGCGCCCGGCGTCAGGGCCATATCTCGCAAGAGGCGCTGACGGTCTCGCCATCCGGGGGCGGCGGGCCAGCTATCGTCCACAATGATAAGAAGGGGGGCGGCGCTGTCCGCCTCCTCCTCCGGCGCGTTGAGGATAGGCCCCGCCAGGGCCAGGATCGTGAGCGCAATGGCGAGAAGCCGGAGGAGCAGCAACCACCACGGGGTGCGAACGGGGGTATTTTTGTCGTCGTCCAGCGCCTTCAAAAAGAAGAGGCCGCCAAAGGCTGTCCGCTGGGGCGCTGGCGGCGTCGCGCGCAACAGCCACCAGAGGAGGGGGAGGACCACCAGCGCGGCAAGGAGTAGGGGGGTGGTGAAACTGAGGGCGCTCATCGGGTGCCTCCACCAACCGCATGGTAGAGGGCAGCCAATGGCACCGAGGCGGGTTCGCTTGTCTCGTGCGCTAAATAGGTAAAGCCATACCGTCTGCAGACGTCCTTAAGGGCACCCAGGTGGGCGTCGCGACGCTCGCGATAGGCTGCCGCGACGTGATCCGCATCGCCAAATTGGACATGGGAGTTAGGGTCGTCAGGCGCTTCGAACCGCACTCGCCCTGCGAAGGGAAAAAGGCGTTCGGCGCTGTCACTAACCTGGACGAGATGCACTGGCACCCCTTGTGCTGCCATGCGGCCCAGTTGCGCAAGGAGGCCATCCGCATCGGTATAAAAATCTGAAATATAAATGGCTTGGGTTGTGCCTGCCACCGCCCATGGAGGGATCGCCGATCGATCTTCTGTCCTCAGAAAGGTTTCCGCTAAGCCGACCAGACCCGCGCGGCCCGTCCGGGCGGGGCGCGATGGCCCCTCGACCAGGGGGGCGACCTTTTCCCCAGCTTGGGTCAAAAGAAGCGCGACGGCGGTACCCAGCACCTGGGCGCGCCACCGATTGGTCGGGGCTTCGCCGCTTGAATAATCAAAGCCCTCTCCGCCATCGACCCATAGCCGGATGGTGGCCGCTGTCTCCCAATCGGTTTAGCGCACGTAAAGACGGGCCGGCGGACGGGCCGACAGTCGCCAGTCAATGGCGGTAGCCGGGTCGCCGAACGTATAGTCCCTATACTGCCAAAAGCTTTCGCCTGTCCCAGCGCGCCGACGGCCATGGGCCCCCGCCGCGACGGATTGCGCAAGACTGCTGGCCTCCGCCAACAGTGCTGGCAGGCCCTGAGCGGCCCCCGAAGCGGCGCGTTCCAGGTCAAGGGAGGTGGGCTTAGATGACATTTACCGCCAGGCGTCCAGTTCTTGGGCAATCAATCCGTCTACGGTCATACCGTCGGCCCGGGCGGCAAAGGTGAGGGCAATTCGGTGGCGCAACGCGGATGGGGCGAGCGCGATAAGGTCCCCTCTCGTGGGTGCTGTCCGCCCGTCGAGGAAGGCACGGGCACGCAACGTAAGGCTGAGGGCCTGGCTGGCCCTGGGCCCCGCGCCCCACATCAAATGCTCTGCGGCACTGCCGCCGGGACGCAAGGCGGCGACTAAGGAGAGAATGTCCTCCACAAGGCCTTCACCGATGGGCATGGCCCGGACGGTTTCTTGCGCTGCCATCAAATCCTGTGGCCCAAGGATGGTCTCTGCTTTCTTTTCTTCTGTTCCTGTCGTGGCCGCCAGCATTTGCCGCTCGGCCTCGCGGTCGGGATAGTCGATGAGCGTTTGCAGGAGGAACCGATCCAGCTGCGCCTCGGGCAGGGGGTAGGTTCCCTCCTGTTCGATGGGGTTTTGGGTGGCCAACACGTGGAAGGGTTCGGGCAGGGCCCGGCGCTCCCCGGCGATGGTGACTTGATGCTCCTGCATGGCTTCTAAGAGCGCACTTTGGGTTCGAGGGCTGGCGCGGTTGATTTCGTCGGCCATCAATAGCTGGCAAAACACCGGCCCCTCAATGAAGCGAAAGGCGCGGGCGCCGCCAGGGCTCTCTTCGAGCACTTCGGCGCCAAGAATATCGGACGGCATCAGGTCGGGGGTGAACTGCACCCGCTTGGTATCAAGCCCTAAAACGATGCCAAGCCCGGCCACCAGACGGGTTTTGGCGAGCCCCGGGGCCCCCACCAACAGGTTGTGTCCCCCCGCCAGAATGGTGGCCAACACCTCAGCGATGACCTCGTCTTGACCAAAAACGATACTTCTCAGCTCGTCTTGGGCCCGGCCGAAAAGGGCACAAAGTTTTTCGAAAGCCTCGATATCGCTGGCCGGGCCAGCCTGTGTGTCTGCCACGAGACGCGCTCCTTCATCACTGAATCAAAGGGTTATGGCATGCCGGCGTTTGGGACAAATGGACAATTCGAAAGCAATTTTTTCTCTCTTTATCCGAGGTTGAGGTTTTACTGTTAAACGGTACAACTTACATGATGTGACTAGTTAACAGGGGTATGGTCATGGAATTGGAGCGTTCAAGGCTCACCATTTGGTCCTTTTTGAAGGGCTTGTTTAAGGTCGTGATTGGCCTGTCGCTCCTAGCGCAATCTCTTATTTTTCTTGTGCTTTTGGTCTTCGGACTGGCGATCTTAGGCGGTATTTCCGCGTCCCTTTCCGGCGCCAACGGCGAGGGGCCAAGCATCCAGGTGCCCGATGGCGGGGCTTTGGTGCTTAACCCGCAAGGGGTCCTCGTAGAGACGGCACCGCCCGTCGATCCGTTCGAGCAGGCCATTAATGAAGCCCTTGGCGGTGGCACCGATGCGCAGATTTCTGTCCATGAATTGGTGCGGGTTGTCCGCGCGGCGAAGGACGATGACCGAATCAAGGCGCTTGTCCTCGATCTGCAAAGCCTTTTTGTGCCCTCGGGCTACTCGTCCAAAGCACACTATCTGGCTGACGCCGTGGAAGAATTCCGCGAGAGCGGGAAACAAGTGGTCGCCATCGGGGATTACTATACCCAAGAGCAATATCTCATCGCGTCTGAAGCTAACACTGTTCTGATGCACGATTTTGGGTCGTTTGTCCCCCAGGGCTATGGCCGGTTTCGCACATATTACAAATCGGCGCTTGAGCGTTTCAAGGTAACCGCCAATGTGTTCCGTGTGGGGACCTATAAGTCGGCTCTTGAGCCCTATTTGCGGGACGACATGTCCCCAGAGGCGGCGGAAGCGAATCGGGCCTATGTGAACGCGCTTTGGTCTCAGTATACAGATGCTATTGAGGAAAACCGTGACCTGGCTCCCGGGGCACTTCAGTCATATGCCGATAATGTGGCTCAGCGCATAACTGAGGCTGGCGGCGACATGGCCGTGTCTGCGGTAGAGGCAGGTCTCATCGACCGCCTCATTGATCGGACCGGGCAGCTTGACTTTATTGCTGACATTGTTGGCCGGGAAGAGAATGAAGGGACTGGCTTCCGCGGCATTGCTTACAATGCCTATGCCATCTCAATGCATGGCGAAAAGGACCGGGGAGACGTCCCCAATGTGGCGGTTATCACCGCGGCTGGGCCGATTGTGGATGGTGATGAACCCTACGGCGTTGCCTCAGGAAGCTATATTGCCCGCCAACTTCGTGAAGCACGGCTTGACGATAATGTTGCAGCGGTTGTCTTCCGGGTCGATAGCCCAGGTGGATCGGCTTTCGCCTCTGAAGTGATGCGGGATGAGCTGTTGCGGCTGAAGGCAGCTGGCAAGCCTATTGTTGTGTCCATGGGGTCCTACGCGGCATCCGGCGGGTACTGGATTAGTGCTAATGCGGATGAAATTTGGGCGGCACCAACGACTATTACAGGCTCGATTGGCGTCTTCGGGTTTGTCCCCACTTTTGAAGATGCAATGGCTGACCTTGGGATCTACACCGATGGTGTTGGTACAACGCCGCTGTCCGGCGTGGCCGGCGCTGGTTTTGGCCCCCTACCAGAGGCTTATGGCGATATTATTCAGTCGTCTGTAGAGAGTGTCTATACGCGCTTTTTAAGCCTAGTGGCTGAAGGGCGCGGGATGAGCACCGTGGCGGTGGATGAGATTGCCCAAGGGCGCGTTTGGGTCGGTGAAACAGCACGCGAAATCAATCTTGTTGATAAGCTTGGCACCATCGATGACGCTATTGCGGCGGCCGCTGAGCGGGCAGGTCTTGAGGACTATGACATTGTGGGCGTGACGGAGCAAAAATCTCGCTTTGAGATGTTCCTGTCTAACATAGCGGGTGAAGCGCCCAGTGATGCCGACGCGTTGACCGCCGCCGATCTTTTTGGAGAGAAGCCCTCCCACGCTGTCACGGCTGCGAAGCTCCTATCCTTGGCGAAGAAAGAGGCGGCATTCTATGCCAGCTTTAACGATCCAAGCGCGGTCTATGTGCGTTGCTTGGAGTGCATCACGCGCTAGCTAAGGCTTGAAAAATCAAAGAAATGGCTCGCCGTGGCGGGCCATTTTTTTGTGCGGTGCAAAATTTGTCAGCTTTTCGAGGATGAAGCGGGTGCCGAGACATTGCTGCCTATTGACGTTCGCTGCCAATCGCGCACCTAAGAAGGGTGAGTGATTTTCTAACCATGGCGGCCTCATTGGCCGAGGACCAGGCGGGCGGGGACCTGCCGGTGGAAAAATGGCACCCCACCCATTGCGGGTCCATGGACCTTGTCATCCGCGCGGACGGCTCTTGGGTCCATGAGGGCACGCCGATGGGCCGGCCTGCGCTGGTACGGCTTTTCTCGCGCGTCTTACGGAAGGATGAGGACGGCTATGTTCTCGTCACCCCAGCTGAAAAAATCAGTATCGCGGTCGAGGATGTTCCCTTTGTTATTGTCGACGTGGAGCCGGATGAGAAGGGAAATCTCTCTGAACGAACGAATGTCGGCGACAAGGTTGTGATTGGGCCGACCCATCCCCTAACGATCCGGCATGGATATGGCGACACGCCCTTGCCCTATGTGCGCATTCGGGGCGGGCTTGAGGCGCGTTTTGGGCGAACCGCTTATTACCAATTGGTGGAGATCGCGACCCTGGGGGATGATGGTCATTTGACGGTCACTAGCGGGGGACGCGCCTTCGATTTGGGAGCGGCGCAGTGATGGATGGGGCTGTCCCGGCTGATTGGCGTACCCACCTTGCGGAGGTGATCAAGCAGCCGCAATTGCAAGCGGATCGGAGTATTTTTCACGAGCTGAACCCGCAAATCGCCCAGGCACCGATCCTAAAGGGCCTTGATCGCCCCGTTCGTAAGGCGGCTGTTCTTATCCCTATTCTTGATCGGCCTATCGGGCCTCAGATTTTGTTGACGGTCCGCCCAAAGACAATGCCGACCCACGCAGGGGAAATCAGCTTTCCAGGTGGTGGTCATCAGCCTGAGGATGATGGCATGGTCGGGACCGCCCTTCGCGAAACCCATGAGGAAGTCGGTGTCCCCGCCGAGGCTGTATCGGTGCTGGGGTCCATGGGCGTCCATAATGGGGGCAGAGGGTTTGCGGTCACCCCCATCCTAGGCATCGTTGATGGCGCCGTGCCCATTGTGCCGTGCGAGCGGGAGGTGGAGGAGGTGTTCGAGGTGCCGCTCGATTTTCTGACCAACACCGACAATCATCTCATTGAGACGCGAAATACTTTAGGCACGGACTATCGCATGCCCGCTGTTCCCTATGATGATGGTGAGCGGCGATGGCATATTTGGGGGCTGACGGCGGCGATCCTGCATAGCCTTGCGCTGGCCTATACGAATGGCGGCTCTTAATGTCCGGTCCCTTCGCCTGGTCTAAAGAGGGGGACCCCGCCCGATTACTGAAGTGCCTTAACGCCCACGGCGAAGCCCGATTTGTTGGCGGATGCGTCCGGGATAGTCTCTTGGGCCACCCGCCGGGCCCGCCAGGGGCGACGGACATCGACGTGGCAACAACCCTCCACCCGCAACAGCTTATCGATATCCTTTCGGGGGAGGGGGTTACCGTCATCCCCACCGGGGTAGATCATGGTACGGTAACGGCGGTGATGAACCATGTCCCCTATGAGATCACCACTTTGCGTTCTGATGTCACGACCGATGGGCGCCGCGCTACCGTCGCCTTTACGGATGACTGGGTGATGGATGCAGGGCGGCGGGACTTTACCATCAACGCGCTTTACCTGTCATTAGACGGAACAATTTTTGACTATCACGATGGTCAGGCGGACTTAAAGGGCGGAAGGGTTGCGTTCATTGGCGCACCCGAAGATCGGATCAAAGAAGACTATTTGCGTATTCTGCGCTTTTTGCGGTTCTCGGCCCGGTTTTCTGACGGCCTTGACGAGGCGGGATGGCGCGCCTGTGTTGCTCATATCGAGGGGCTGAACACCCTCTCCAAGGAACGGATATGGCAGGAGGTCACAAAGCTGTTCGGTGCCGCGCGGGCGCCAAGGGTGCTGGCCGAAGCCGGGAAGGTCCAAATGCTCGACGCGATTTGCCCATCCCCTTCTAGCCCGGACGCGTTTGAAATTGTTCATGGAGCGGTGGAGGGCGATGTCAGCCCCGCCTTGGGACTGGCATCCCTCAGGCCGACGGCGGACCGGTCGGTCTTGGCCGCTCAGTTCAAGCCGTCAAACGCGGTGCTTGACGCGGCGGAGGCGTTGAAGATTGCGGGGGATGGCTTGGCGAAAGGCATGCCGCTTCGCGAGGCGGTGTATCGGTTTGGTCAGACGGCTGCCCGCGATGGCGCCTTGTGGGCGCTTGGTCAGGGGGAACCATCGCCCATTGCGGCTGATTGGTTGGCATCGGCAAAGCTCGCTCTGACGATGGACGCCCCCGTCTGTCCCTATAAGGGGGCAGATCTTCTCCGTAAGGGAATGGAACCGGGTCCCCACCTTGGTACCCTTCTTACGCGCGCGGAGGAGGCGTGGATCAAGGCCGGCTTTCCTGACGATAGTGCGGTGCAGCAGGCGATCCTCCACAAGGTGCTCACAACTGCGCAAAAGCACTGAAACCCCTTGCGCAATACGTCGCAAGTGATTGCTGTTACAGCTTTGTTGCGCCACATTACCGCAGACGAAAACAAACATTCAGAGGAAGGATGCGCCCATGCAAGGTCTTATGATGGATACACCGCTGCTGCTCACCGGAATTCTTCGGCACGCGCTGCGGGCAACGCCGAACCAGGAGATCGTCACCAACCTGGTGGAGGGCGGTATCCATCGGTACACCTATGCTGAGGCGGGCGCTCGCATCGCGAAGCTGGCCAACGCTCTAACCCGCATGGGTATCAAAAAAGGTGATCGCGTTGGGGTCATCGGGTGGAACACCCATCGTCAGCTTGAGCTTTACTATGCCACCGCGGGAATCGGGGCGGTCTGCCATACGATCAATCCACGCCTTGGCCCCGAGAATGCGGGCTATGTGATGAACCATGCCCAGGACAAGGTAGTCTTCTTTGATGCTACCTTCGCGCCGTTGGCTGAGGGGCTGGCGCCCCATCTGCCGCAGGTGGAAACCTTTGTGGCGATGACGCCCGAGGGCGCGGGCATCTCCGTCGGCGGCAAACCGGTGGACACCTATGAGGGCCTCATCGCAAAGGAAGAAGACAGCTACGACTGGCCTGACCTTGATGAGAATACCGCCTGTGCGCTGTGCTACACGTCAGGCACGACCGGTAAACCCAAGGGCGTGCTCTACACCCACCGGGCCCTTGTGCTGCACACCCTGGTCACCAGCCTTCCCACCTCGTTTGGCACCACGCCCGACGATGTGATCCTCCCGGTGGTTCCCATGTTCCATGTGAACGCCTGGGGTGTGCCGTATACGGCCCTTCTTGGCGGGTTGAAGCTTGTCCTGCCGGGGCCGGGGATGGACGGCGAAACGCTTTATAAGCTGATGGAGGAGGAAAAGGTAACTTACTCCCTCGGTGTGCCAACAGTGTGGTTGAACCTTTTGGCCTATGTGGAGGGGAATAAGCTCTCCTTTAGCACCTTGAAATATTCATTGGTGGGAGGCTCGGCTTTGAGCGCGCGGATCATTCAAGGGTTCGAGGCATTGGGCGTGCGCACCCGCCAGGGGTGGGGCATGACGGAAATGTCGCCCACCGGCACGGTGAATGCTGAGGAGCCAGGTTTTTACGATCTGCCTAAGTATGAGCGGATTACGCTTCAGCTGCGCCAGGGATAGGCGATCCCCTTCATTGACCTCCGTCTCGTTGATGATGATGGCAAGGTCCTGCCCCATGATGGGGAGCAGGATGGGCACCTTCACGTGCGGGGGCCAGGGGTGCTCTCTGAATACTTCCAGCATGATAGCCCGACCCTGACCGAGGATGGGTGGTTCGATACAGGCGATGTCGCGGTGATCCACCCTGATGGCCGGATGCAGATCACAGACCGTGCGAAGGACGTGATTAAGTCTGGCGGCGAATGGATTTCCACGATCGATATCGAAAATGCCGCCCTGTCTCACCCCGCCGTGGTCCAGGCGGCCGCGATTGGCATGCCGCACCCTAAATGGGATGAACGGCCTTTGCTCGTTGTGCAGCTCGCGCCGGGTCAGTCGGCCGAGCCGACAGAAATCCTAGACTTCGTCAAAAAGGATCTGCCCAAGATCTCGTGGCCCGACGATGTGCAGATCGTTGAGGAAATCCCCATCGGTGCCACGGGTAAGGTTCTCAAAACGAGGCTTCGCGAAATGTTCCGCGACTATACCCTTCCCACCGCCTCAGCAGATGGGAAAGAGGGGATTATTGGTCGTCTTTTCGGCCGAAAATAGAGCCTAGGCCCTGCTCAATGAGCTGTTGAGTAGGGTCAGCCTCTTCGGCCGTCTCACCATCGGTGTTGGCGGCCTCCTCTTTCTCTTCCTCTTCGTCGCGTGAGGGGTTGAGGAGTTTACCCAACTCCTCCCGTGCGCGCCCACGAAGGGCGTCTTCCACGCTCTGCTCGGGCGCGACGTTGATCCCTTGCTTTCGCAAAACGTCCCCTAGGGCGTTCTGCGCTGCGCCGCGGACCACCGCGTCGGCATCTACGCCAATCTTGGGTTCATTAAAGCTGCCGGAAACAAGGATCGGGACGGGTAGGGAGCGTTTTTCCTCGCCCTCAATTTCTGAAACTGACGGCGTCAGCGTCATTCGCATGGTTTGGTCAGGAAGGTTCACAAGGGCGTCCCCTTGAATGTCGAAATAGGGCCCAATGAGGGAGATGGTGTTTGAGCGAACCACACCATCATTGATGCGCACATCTACGTTGAGGGCGGAGAAATCCGTGCTTTCCGCCGGGCCGTTTGCCGCCGCTGACAATCGGCTAAGGGATTGCGCAACGGTTACCGCATTAAGGCCTCCTTCGCGCACTTGGGCGTAGGCGTTCGATACCCCCCGGGCGAGTTGTCCTAAGTTCACCCCTTCAATCTTGCCGTCATTAAGGGCGGCTTTGGTTGTACCATTCAGCCCCCGGACAAGATCCGCCTGGGAACGGCCTGCGGTCGTGACATTCATTGTCACATCGCCGCGACCTTGAAGGCGGGTGAGGCCCATAAAGTCCGCGGCGAAGGCGCCGACATTGACGCCTGTCATATTGACCTTCGCACTCATACTGGGGCGTGCGCCGCGGCTGTTGACGACGACCGTGCCACTGCCCTGACCCTCATAAAGGGTCATTTTGGACAGATCGATCACCGCGCGACCGCGATCCACCTTCAAATGAACAGCACTGGGACCAACGGTGAGGGAGGGCACCAGCAATTGCTGGGTCGATACCTTTAGATCCGTATCCAGCGTGTTGAGGGCGGAGAAGTCCATGGGTTCAGTGGACCATGGCGGGAAGGCGGGTTTTTCACCGCGAGCCTGGGCCGCGCGGGCATTTTGTACCGCCTCCGGCTGCTCGGGCAGATAGGCGTTTAAATCCAAGTTTTGAGCAGCAATGTTGCCGGAGATCTTCGGCCGCGCGCCGGCGAGGTCGAGGGTCACCGCCCCGGTGCCTTCGATGGCATCAAAACGTAACTCGGTCCCGTCACCGAAGCTGAGCCGCTCTGCGTTCCCGCTTAGGGGTCCTTTCAGGCGCAGGCGCTGAAACCCGTTCGGTGTGTCAATCGGCGTTCCGGCGAGAGCCAGGAAGGCGCGAAGCGCGGGAAAATCGACGTCCACATTGCCGTCAAAGGACAAGCCCTCTTTCAACGAAATATCGGTGTCCACCCGATTATCTCCCACCGCCATGGTGAGGGTCATGTTCGCGCTGCTATTTTCGGCAAATTGCCGCGGTGTGGAAAAGGTGGCCGATAGGGTCGAAGGTTCGTCTTGTAATGTGAGGGTGCCATCAAGGGTGAGGGGGTCATCAAGACTATTCAGTCCCAGGACAATATTGGCGTTTTCTGCGCGATAGGGCTCTGTGTCCGGGAGGGAGAGGACGACTGTGCCATCAACGATCCGCACATCGCCAAGTTTCAAATCGGTGATGGGGCCTGTGCCGCCGGCACTTGGCTCCTCGTCGGCCGGTTTGGGCTCGTTTTCACCGTCGTCTTCACCGTCATCTTCGGGCCCTAATATCCAGTTGGCCTCGCCCGCTGCGTTGCTTTCAAGCCGAATGTCGGGGCGAACCAATTCAAACCGAGTGATCTCGGCTTTGCCGCCAAATAAAGGCATGAGTTTCAGCCCCACATCGGCCTCTTCGACCCTGAGAAGGTGGGGGGCGCTAAAGCCCTCTGCGTTCGCGACGGTAAGGCCAGAAACACTCGCCTTGGGCGGCAAAAAGCTGATTGACGGCTCACCCGCTACCGTAACGGACCGGCCCAATGCGGCGCTGGCGTTTGTCTCGATCTGCTCTTTGATGACA
>ERZ1740067.887-NODE-887-length-22348-cov-5.727314_pt1 | contig 22348 bp, 22 predicted proteins | sample MGYA00581736_ERZ1740067 | MGnify/ENA primary metagenome ERZ1740067 (study PRJEB43018, sample SAMN04849236) | marine metagenome | isolation source: floating plastic debris | place: Pacific Ocean | collected 2008-08-27 | study: EMG produced TPA metagenomics assembly... | reverse complement strand
ATGCCCGCGGCGGCCGCCCGTGAGACTCTTTTGATCATGCCAGCAGATCAAAAATCAGCGCATTTTTGGGGTACCGTAGTCGCTGATACAGTTTACCCCCTTGCCTATGGCGCTCTCTTCGCTGGCACAGCCTGGCGATTTGCTGGACGTTTTCGACGGTGGGCAGTTGTGCCCGCTATCGCGGCCGTTGGCTTCGACTTCCTAGAAAACACGCTTCATGCGCTGGCTCTTTCAGGCAATGAGACCTTGCTCAGCCTCAAGGACGTTATCACGCCAGCGAAGTTCACCCTTCTTCTTATCGCGGTCGGTATTGCGGCGGTCACTATTGTCGCAAGCATTATAAAGAATGCGCGCTCGCGCCGCAGAGACCAATAATTTGCCTAATCGTCTCAATCTCTTAGGAGACCTGATGATCGCTGCCTATGCGTAGAGGATCACGCCTGAGAGATAACGACGACGCAGGAGGGTGAATTGTCAAAAAACAGCTCGACCGGCACCACCCTACCTTAAGTTCGAAGTGTAGCTCAGCCTGGTAGAGCACTGTCTTCGGGAGGCAGGGGCCGTGAGTTCGAATCTCGCCACTCCGACCAAGACACCAACTCATTCCAAAGCCATTACGCCCTTCACGATACTGGCTTTAACTTGGTGCGACGGGCGGGGTAGACGACGAACCCGACCCATAGCCTCCCTTTAACGTCGCTTGGCGGATGGCCTCTTTGTCTCTGCGAACAATCTCTCCTAGTTCTTCGTGAAATCCGATGTCTGAGAATCGTTGCCATTCCTCGTCGCCAATCGATTCGCTAATTCGGGCATTGGTAATAGAGTATTTGTCACCAATCGAACTCATCGTGAACCGCAGTGAGGCGATCCCCCCCAAAGCAAGGGGCACCAATATGTCAAGATTGGTCAGCGGCGCCCCCTGGTTCATGATCGTGCCTACCGCCAAGGCGATACATCCCCCCCACAGCGTGAACGCCGACAAGTTCCCAATGAAATTCGTCAACCGCCGGTACATCCGTAAACGTTGCATCTCAGACTGCAGAAATTTCTCGATATATTCGATCCGCTTGGGGGTCCACATCGATAATTGCATCCACCACTTTGCGCGGAACGTCCATTCAACATTCTCAATATCATCCGTATCGGTTTGCGCTGATAAGACGTGGTTCTGAAAGGTTTTCTGATTTTTCGCGAGCATATTCATGCGATTTTGGACCTTAGAGCTTAGGTCCCTCGCACTCGATTCAAATGTCGCGTTTAGGAGCGTTGTTGTGTTGCTCAGGAAAAACTTCGCTATCCAATAGGATATCATTATAAAGATTAATGTTATCCCTCCCAGCAGGAGCAATGTCTGACCATCCCCCTCAATCCCAGTCGAGCCGAGAAAACCAAAAGTCACGTCGGACCAAACCCCTAAAGCCAGTGCAGGTAGCAGCGCCAGGAACGTGACAAATAGCTGGAGGGTTCTCTTCTTTCGGATGTTTCTCCACTGATTTTTCTGAACCGCCATCCTATAGGCGGTTATGAAAGTCCGGACATCAGCGTCACGCGGAAACTTCCGTTCGATCATGTCATCATTGATGTCAGAGAAAAAGTACCAGTTCCATGGCCAAATCGACGGAGCGTGCTGCTCAAAAAACGGGAAATAATCAAGCCGGAACCCAAAATAATCATCGATCTCTTTTTTGAGGTGTTGTGTTTGCTCGTAACCGGTTGGTTCCTCTCGTAAATTGACCGATGAGTCCGCCGAAAAAGTGTAGTAAGCTGCTTTTCCATCCAACCAAGATCTTGCTTTGACCAGTCGCTGTTGCACTTGGGGAAATCGTGTTTTCGACATGCCTCACTCCAATCATAGAAGCCGCTATAATCATTGTTTCATCGGGAAAGCGCACAGTCGTACTCACCGTAAGCCTTTGTCTTTTCACCGCTCTTCATCGCCCCCCGCCGCGGCTTTCGTCGCAACGCCATAGAAAGTGAAGTTCGATCACTGAGCAGCAAGATGGAACGGGGGCAGCCCTCTAAGGGCCACCGCCATGCTGATCAGCAAGTCAGTTCACCCGTCGTCAGAGCGCAACAGCTGGATTGCCAACCAGATCGGTGATTTGAAATTGCAAGGCCGCCCTCCCCACTTTGCTCGCCCTAAGACTATAGCCCATTAGCGGGGTTTTGGAAACTGATCGGCGCGCAGCAGCAATCCGATTTTCACCCCGCCTTTGGACAAAGGCAGCGTCTCTACTGACGATAACAACGTGTAGCCCGCGTCATAAGACAATATGCAGTCAGTGAGATTATTGATTTGTCACGCTTTCGTGCGACCAGCCGGATCCACGCGGTCGGCAAAACGTCCTAAGGGCTTACGCGAGAACGACGAGCAGCGCCCCTTCGACGAAACATCAGTATAAATAGACCTGCGATACACAGACCAACCAGAGAGTTCAGCATCAGCGGGAGTGCCATTTCAACGTTACCCAAAAGGGTCGCAGCAATATAGATTGCGGTGCCCTCTTGACGCACAGCATGCTCCATAATCAACGCCAATCGGTCCTGACGTTCTAGTGAAAACAATCGCCCAACGATGACAGCAATGACCACGGATAGAATGTTTAAGGTCAGAACAGCGGCGACGATCCGCGGAAGATTTTCGACCGTCTCTGCCTCCTGAACAGTTGCAATATACACCATAATGGCGATCACGATGATCGCCGCAATATTCTTGACCTTGGCAGCATGCATCAGCGCCCATGCCTCGATCCGATGGCGAACAACCATCCCTAATAAGATTGGCAGAAGGACAAAAAGGCACAGTGGGACAAATGTCTGTAAAAAAGGAAGGCCAATGACCGCAGGCGTTTTCCCCATAAACGCACCCACACTGAGTGATGTCCACCCAGGGATCGTAAAGATATACACACAACTTATGATGGCCGTCAGTGTAATCGATAAGGCGAGATGACCCTTGCCGTAATCCGTCATCAAGTTGGAAAACATGCCCCCTGGACAAGTTGCAACCAGGATGAGCCCCACACTGAGTGCTGGTGACAGTTCAAATAAATGAGCAACAGCAAACCCAAGTCCAGGCAACAGAATAAGCATAGAAAAACAGCCGACGAACACAGGCTTCTTGACGGCCATCACCCGTTGAAAATCAGCGATGACAAGAGACAACCCCATACCAAACATGATGAGAAACAAACCGATTGGTAGGGCTATACCGGCGAGTACTGAATACATAAGGGGTTCCAGCGACGTGCTATCTCATTTTAAACGACATGAACCGGCCGAACTCCCTGCACACACTTTTTTCGCTGCCGCCCGCTCTGTCAGAAAATAAGCGTGATTCCCCCAAACCCGAACTAGAATTCATTTCTATTTTGTGCAAGTCTTTTCTCCGATAGAGCGTTACGAGAAATTGAGAATGAAACTGATTTTATCCGGTTTGGTTTCGGTATTGGCAGCCATGACATCCGTTGTCGCGGCCTCAAAAGGGTCGAACACGCCCCCCAACGTCGACATATTGCCCTTCAACTATGTCGAGATGTCAGACGGGGTCACGCTCCATGCGACCGTGCTGCTTCCAAAGTCGGACGGGCCCTTCCCCGCTATCATCGTATCGTCTCCATACGCCGACTCTGTGGCGAAGCCTTTCATGCGACCTGCCCCTATTCTGTTGGAAAACGGCTATGCTGTTGTTGTTTCAGATTGGCGGGGCTCGGGATGCTCGGGCGGTGTGCTGGAAATCGGATCTGATCGCTTCATTCAAGACGGATACGACCTCGTCGAATGGGTTGCACAACAACCTTGGAGCACCGGCGCCGTTGGCATGGGCGGCGCATCAGCCCGGGGAACAGGCGCCATTCACTATGCGAAAGCGAATCCGCCATCACTCAAGGCCATCGCGCCTCAAACTTTCGAGAGTGACATCTATCGCGACATGACCCATCGCGGCGGAGTCCCCCACTATTTCGATCCGATTTATTGGTCGCTCCTGGGACAACCCCTATCATCTCAAAGGGTAGCGAGGGTAAAAAACAAAAAGTGTGCTGAGAACAGACGTCAACATACGAATTCGTCGGCACTGCGATCTTTTCAGATGCTCGCTTTTCATCATGATAATGAAAATTACGCGACCACGTCACCGGCAAATGAGCTAGACCGAATAAAGGTCCCAACGTTGGTGACCCAAGGGGTCCATGACCACTACGCACCCGCAATGGCCCCCTGGCACTTTCAGGAGATTGACGCGCCCCTTAGCATCGTTCTCATCGCTGGCGGTCATTCTGTATCACGGATCAGAGACGCCAAAGAAGAATTGGTCGCCTGGTTTGATCACTATCTAAAGGGTGAAGACAATGGCGTGAACGAAACGCCTTCAGTAAAGGCTTTTTTCAATACAAGCGCTGACCTCAAAGTGGGGCATAAACGGGAATATTCCGTATGGCCACCAGAGGAAACAACGTACAAAACGCTTTACCTGTCGCAGGATGGCCTTCTAACCCCAACGAAGACAGGGCGGTCATCAGCGTCTTATAGTGCAAGTTCAACGCCGCCCGCCCCAATATCTTCCGGAGCCCCGCCCATTGTTCGGAATGACTTTAGCAGCACATGGGCAAACCTGCCCAACGCAGGCCTTGTTTACAAAACCCAAGCGCTCAACGAAGCGCTGGAGCTTGTTGGCAGCACTCGACTAACCCTCAATGCATCGGTTTCGACGGTCGATACGGATTTCATTGCGCTGCTAGCAGAGGAAGATGACGCAGGTAACTTAACCTACATTCAGCACACGACTTTACGCGCATCCCATCGCGCCGTCGACGACGAATTGACTAAGGAAAAAGGATACATTGTTCGTCGCCACGATAAGTCGGTTCCGCTCAAACCTAATAAGATGTATACGTTTGAAATAGAGTTCGCGCCAATAGTTCATCGGTTGGAAAAGGGATCGACGCTTCGACTACAACTCCTGCCGGCTTGGGTTCCTACGGCGGTTTTGGGTTGGGATATTATTCCGGTCCCCTATGAGGGGGAAGTCACCGTGCGCCATGGAGGACGCTCCGCCCCCTCTTCTCTTTCACTCCCCGTGGTGAGCGAAGGGCTGGAAGCACCGATGCCACCGGGCTGCGGTGAGCGCTACTACCAGCCGTGCCGGTCAGCGTCCGAACGCCCCTCATCAGCCTTGGCGCCGGAGGAGGACCTTTAGAGGGAAAGCGGGTGTTGTCGCCGGGGCCCGCTCCCGAAAACGAAGGCCGCAAAATTCAGTAACCCTCTAGGGTCTGTTGAGATACACGGATTTTCCGTTCCCCACGGCTTGTCCGTGGGGTCCACGGGACAACGAGATGGTTTCGCCGCTCAATAGATGCCACGGACAAGCCGTGGCAAACGCTTGAATTTAGTTAAATCTCAACAAGCCCTAGAGCCGTTTCATTTCAACCGGAGTCTTGAACGGCTCTAGCATTTTTGTTTTGAGCGCTTGAGCCCACTTTCTCCATAACGATGATTGTTTTGAAAGCGCGCTAGGTCCCATAAAGCGAGCCGCAGCCTCAGCAGTTGCGCCAATCGGGAGACGTCGGCACAGTGCTCCCAAATCAAAAATGATATTGAGGGCGCGGCATGGCGGAAACGGATCGACAGAAAACCTATATTCTCGGAATCCTCACCCTCGTTTACGCCTTTAATTTCATTGATCGACAAATTCTCGGCATCCTAGCGCCTTTCATCGCCCTCGATCTGGGGTTCGATGACAGCCGTATTGGTCTTTTGACCGGCTTTTACTTTGCACTTTTTTACACCACTCTCGCCCTGCCCATCGCATGGCTCGCCGATAGAGCTAATCGGGTTACCATCGTCGCCGTGTCACTCGCCATTTGGAGCGCGTTCACGGTTTTATCCGGGTTCGTTACAAGCTTTGCAATGCTTGCTCTGATGCGTATTGGAGTCGCGATCGGCGAAGCGGGCGGTTCTCCTCCAAGCCATTCGATTATTTCTGATCTGTTCAAGCCTGAGGAACGGGCGCGGAGCCTTGCCATTTATTCTCTCGGCATTCCGCTCGGCATAATGCTTGCCTACTTCATTTCAGCAAGCCTTGCGGGGGCAGAGGACACCAATTGGCGTCTCATCCTTATTGTTGTCGGTATACCGGGCATCCTGTTGGCAGCGGTTCTCAAGCTCACCGTCAAAGACCCACCACGTGGACAGTTCGACAAAACACCTAACTCAACGTCTGTTCCGTTTTTACCGGCGTTAAAACAGCTTCTCAGTATCAAATCCTATTGGGCCATGTGCTTTGGCATCGCGTTCGCGAGTTTCACAGGATACGCGCTCAGCGCCTTCTTGGTGACCTACGTCTTAAGAGCATTTCCAGGTGTTCCCGTTCCCTCGCTTCTGATTGCACTGGGCGTCATCAACGGTACAACTTATGCTGGCGGGGTGTTCGTGGGCGGCATTTTTGCTGAACGGTGGGCTAAGAAGACGGTGGCGGGCTACGCATTTGGCCCTGCATTGGGCGTCGCAATTGCTGCACTCGCCCTCATAGCCGCCCTGGTCACCCGGAACTACACCCTCTACCTCATTCTTATCGCGATCTATTTATTCTTTGCAGGGTTCTATCTGGGACCGTCCCTTTCGGTCGCTCAAAACTTAGCGCCCACTTCGGTCCGTGCGACATCAAGCGCTATCTTCTTTTTCGTCCTCAACATGATTGCGCTTGGGGGCGGGCCAACAATCGCGGGGATGATCAGTACCCATTATGCGGAAGAGTATGGCGTAGACGGTGGCTTGCGGATTGCCCTGTTTGCCATGGTGATCCCCCTTATCTTGTCTGTCATCAGCTTTTTGATTGCTGGACGTTGGCTCCCCGCCGACTGGGCAAAGGCCCAGGCCGCCTCGTCCCCCCCTGGCGACGCCAATCAAATCGCGCTAGCCGAAAGGAATGACAGCGATCCACATCCTCAACGGGCCCAACCTTAATCTCCTCGGCACGCGGGAGCCTGAGATTTATGGCACGACCACGCTTAAAGACATTGAGGCGGCGTGCCAAACACAGGTTTCAGCCGCGGGAGGCACATTGGTATTCGGCCAAACCAATGCCGAAGGAGAGTTGGTGAGCTTTATCCAACGGGCAGGCAAAGAGGCGGATGCCCTTATCCTAAACGCTGCCGCCTATACCCACACGTCCGTTGCGGTGCATGACGCGCTGAAGGCCGTCAGCATCTACAAGCTGGAGGTTCATCTCTCCAATCCGCACACCCGGGAGGCCTTTCGCCACCGCTCTTATGTTAGTCCCGCCGTTGATGGTGTGATCGCCGGGTTTGGCGCCATGGGATACCGCCTCGCCATCGAAGCGGCCTTCGAACACCTTAAATCCAAGACGGCCTAAGCCGCTAACAGCCCGGTCTGCCCGGAAACGCGCCAGCCATCATGATCCCGGGTTCCCGTCCTTTCGACCCGCCGCCAAGCTGCCCGACGGCGCATCATTTGAGAGCGTCGCTCACACTCATAGGCGATGGCCCAGCATACATCCTCTGGCCCTTCGACCACTTCATGGGCGCTATACCGCAGTACCTGCCACCCCTCCTTGCGAAATGCCGCCTCGCGCAGGGCCTGGGCCCTTAAGCTGCGATGGCCCGCGACCTCCACAACAAGCTTCAAACGGGGGCAGGCAAAGTCCGCGCGGTGCGCCCCTATACGCACCTGGGGTCTGAAGCGATGCCCAACGGCCCAGGGTTGGAGCAAGGATTTTAGAGACCGTTCGGCTGCACTATGCCATCCACGTCCTAACGCTCGCCGAGCCTGATGCTGGTTCATCAACATGAGCAAACCCTCCATTCGTTCTTTTTTTGTTCTAGCCAGAGAAACGCGACCGGATCAACAAAAAAGAGAACAAATCGTAAACTTTTTTACAGCGGATCAAAAGTGTTGGAAACCGCCCAAAGGGAATGTCAGGGGGTCTCCTTCCGGCCCATCGACGATCACACACGCTGGACCGGCCACACATGAACCAATCGCCGTCAGGCGTACCCCTTGGGTGGCGGCCTCTTCAAAAATCGCAGGCACGGCATCCGGCGAAACGGCCATCAGGCACTGATAATCATCACCGCCCGTGAGAAGTGCCTTCAGTCCCTCCTCTCCCCTCTCTGAAACCCAGGTTTCACCCGCTTCAGACAAAGGAACGGCCGCACCATTGAGATGAACACCCACCCCGCTAGCCTTCGCCAAGTGAGACGCATCCGCCACCAAGCCGTCAGATACATCAAGAGCGGCATGGGCATGCTGAGCAATTGCCTCCACCAGCGCGAAAGGCGGCCTGGGACGCAGGTAAAACGCAGCTCCCGCGCTATCGGAGCTCCCTGCCTTACGGGCTTCAAGCCCAAGATAACCATCCCCGATTGTGCCGGTCACCAGCAGCGTGTCCCCCGGCTGTGCCCCCCGGCGAAGAACAGGGGCCCCCTCCAAAGGCCGCCCTGCCATTGTGATGCTGATGGTCAACGGCATCCCATCCTTTGCATGCCGGGTCGTGTCCCCGCCAAGAAGAGTAAGGCCATAGGCGTTCTGATCCAAAGCCAAACCCTTGGCAAAAGCGGCCACCGCCGCCTCGTCCGCCTCCCGTGGCCACACTAGCCCCAAGAAATAAACCGTAGGCTGACAGCCCTTCGCCGCCAAGTCTGAGATATTCACGCGTAGGGCCTTTTGCGCGACACTATCAAGGGGGTCATCAGCGAAGAAGTGGGTACCGGCCACCAGAAGGTCTTTGGTGACAATCAAACCGTCACTTAAAAGCGCCGCATCATCCGTCAGGCCAAAAGCCCCCTCCCCAGCGAGGGGCGCCAAGTACTGAGCGATGAGGTCAAACTCCCCTATCGCTTTTCCTCCGGTCACCCCGTAAACTCACCGGTCAGTTCATCGGTGCGAATTTCCCGTGCACTGGCATCGAGGACGCCATTGATAAAGCGAGGCTCGGTCTCGCCTTGCTCGAAAAAGCTGTTGGCGATTTCCACATATTCATCGACCACCACCCGCCAAGGCACGTCGGGACGACGGATGAGTTCGAAAATGCCTGCCCGCAAAATAGCCCGCGCCGTGGCATCAAGGCGCTTTAACGTCCAATTTTCCGAGAGGTGTTTTTGGATGAAGGGGTCAATGCCCCGCTGGGTCTCCACAACACCCTGCACGATGTCGGCAAAAAAATCCGTGTCCGCCTCCCGCAGGAGGGACCCTTCAATCTCGCCGCCAAGGCGAAAAGCCACAAACTCTCTCACCACGGCGTCCACCCCCTGCCCGGAGTGCTCCATTTGATAGAGCGCCTGGACGGCGCCGAGCCGGGCCATGGTTTTGGCCTCGACCCCAGCACCTCGTTTTTGGTTGGCTACTTCACTCATTCTGAACCCAGTGAGCCAAGGAACCGTTCAAAATCCCTAGCCTCGGTAAAATTGCGATAGACGCTGGCGTAGCGCACAAAGGCGACGTCATCGATCTTCTGCAACGCTTCCATCACATATTCACCCACAATGCGAGAGGGAATTTCGGCATCGCCCCGCGCCTCAAGCTGTCGAATAATGGACGAGACAGTGCGATCAATTTCCTCAGGGTCAATGTCCCGTTTGCGCGTCGCAATGGAGATAGAGCGCACAAGCTTTTCGCGATCAAACGGGACCTTCTTGCCCGAGGACTTCAAAATAATCAGCTCACGGAGCTGTACCCGTTCAAATGTCGTGAACCGCGCTCCGCAATCATTACACTGCCGCCGCCGCCGAATGGCCGAGCCATCCTCCGCGGGGCGGGAATCTTTGACTTGCGTGTCTTCACTGGAGCAAAACGGGCAGCGCATGATTGCGACGGTGTAGCGTCACAACCAAACGTTTTCCAGTCTTACAAGCTGTATTGGTAAAGGGCCGGCATTCACCCGTAAATCGGGAACCGAGCCGTCAAGGCTTCGACCTTTGCTTTGACCTCTGCCTCAACACCAGACGTATCGCCACCGGCCGCTAAGGCATCCAGCACCTGTACCATCAATCGGCCCGTCTCCTGGAACTCGGCCACACCGAAGCCCCGGGTCGTCGCCGCGGGCGTCCCAATCCGAATGCCTGAGGTAATCGCTGGCTTTTCAGGGTCGTTGGGAACCCCATTTTTGTTGCACGTCATGCCCGCCCGCTCGAGAGCTTCTTCGGCTGCATTGCCTTTAACCCCCTTGGGTCGCAGATCGATAAGCGCGAGGTGATTATCCGTACCCCCTGAGACCACGGCATATCCGCCATCCACCAGAACCGCCGCCAGAGCCTTAGCGTTTTCGATGACTTGCTGACAGTAGATTTTGAACTCAGGCCGAAGGGCTTCGCCAAACGCCACCGCTTTTGCCGCCACGACATGCATCAGAGGACCGCCCTGAAGCCCAGGGAAGAGGGCCGACCGAAACTTCTTCGCCAGCGCCTTATCATTGGTGAGAATCAACCCACCGCGAGGACCCCGGAGGGTTTTGTGGGTCGTCGTCGTCGCAACATGGGCATGGGGAAAGGGGCTTGGGTGAACACCAGCCGCGACCAAGCCAGCAATGTGTGCCATGTCCACAAAGAAGTACGCCCCCACCTTATCCGCAACTTCACGGAAGGCAGCGAAGTCTAGGGTTCGCGAATAGGCGGACCCTCCCGCAATGATCACCTTCGGCTGATGCTCCTCGGCCAGCCGCGCTACCTCGTCCATGTCGATGAGGTGGGTTTCAGGATCGACGCCATAATGCACGGCGTTGAACCATTTCCCCGACTGGTTCACCTTTGCGCCGTGGGTGAGGTGTCCGCCCGCCGCGAGGTCGAGCCCCAGGAACGTGTCACCAGGCTGCATTAAACTCATGAATACGGCTTGGTTCGCCTGACTACCCGAATGGGGCTGCACAATTGCCTCTTCACAATCGAAGAGACGCTTCGCCCGATCGATAGCCAGCTGCTCTGCCTCGTCGACGAACTCGCATCCGCCATAATAGCGTCGACCTGGATAGCCTTCGGCATATTTGTTTGTCAGAACTGAGCCTTGGGCCTCCAAGACTGCCTTGGACACAATATTCTCAGAAGCGATGAGCTCGATCTGCGTTTTCTGCCGCTCATTCTCCCGCCCGATAATGGCAGCCAAATCAGGATCAGCCGCATCGACAGCGTCCGAAAAGAATCCAGAGGAGCGGACTTCTTGAGAGACAGATTGAGACATAAGGCAACTCTTTCGTCTTGATGAACCGTACAACGAGGGGGCGGAGCGCAAGCTTCTATTCTTAGCATATCACCCCGGCAACGCGCCATGGCACGGTCAAGGCCCCATTGTCCACCACCAACGCCGTCGCAGGGAAAACCGAAGACCTTCATGGACCACGGGAATTGGATTCCAAGTCTACTTTATCTTTATTCAGTGATATTGATATTGTGCAGATGGCAGCATGACTTTTCCACACGCTCCACTTGTCAAGGAAAGTCTATACGCCTATGGGCGTCTTTCAAACTTCCCTTTTCGCCCCTCTGTTTTTGTCTTTTTGCGAATTGGTTGAAGGATGAGATAAAAACCCACGCTAAAGAAGGTCTTGCGAATGGATAATAGTAACAAACCAAATGAGTCGATGGATCACGCCGAAACGCTCGATCTCACCGCCAATATTGTTTCTGCTTTTGTCAGTAATAATTCTGTACCTGCGGATCAATTGCAGGAACTGCTACAAAGCACTTACAACACGCTCTCTGCCCTTTCAGGCGGCGCAGAAACAGGACCCACAAATCAAAAGCCTGCGGTCCCTGTCAAAAAGTCAATCACTGATGACTACATTGTCTGCCTTGAAGATGGCAAAAAACTAAAAATGCTGAAGCGCTACCTTCGCACTCAGTATGATATGTCTCCTGAGGATTATCGCCGCAAATGGGGCCTGCCCGCTGATTATCCAATGGTCGCGCCAAACTATGCTAAGCGTCGTTCTGATTTTGCGAAGAAAATTGGGCTCGGTACCGCTGGCGGACGGAAAGCCACCACGAAAAAGCGTGGCCGCAAACGCTCATAAAAGCGTTCACAGCGGCAGGTTGAGGGGGGAGCCGCTTTAATTCTCTGTACTGTATATAGAATATAACTCTATTTCGACACCGACCGGACGGGTCTGAACGTTTTACCCCAGCCTAGAGCCTTTCCAGTTTAGTCAAAGCCATAGACGGCTCTACAGCGGTTCGCGTTCCTCTGGAATCGCGAAGCCTCTGTAAGTTATTGTTTTGTCGCGCATCTTACGCGGATAACCGGAACCACTTATCCGCGATGCGCTCTAGGTGTTTAGTCCCGGTAAGTGATGGAATCGCTTTATGCAGTGATCCATCATGGAGGAAGGCCCAATGGGACAAGTTCTACACGAGTGCGCCAAGACAACGCACGCGGTCCGAAAAGCAATACAGCGATCGCAAGCTTCGGTCGCGGCGTTAGCAGAGCAGTATGGGATCAACCAAAGTTCGAGGTGACCGTGGCCGAAGGCCGCGTAAGCACCGAAGAACGGTTCGGAAATGGCGCTCCCGTAAGAGCGTTGAGGACGCTCCGATGGGCCCCAAAAACCCTCGTTCAACCAGCTTGTCTATAGAAGAGGAAGCAGCCTGTGTTGCATTCCGTCGGCATACGTTGTTGCCATTGGATGATTGCCTTTACGCCCTCCAAGACAGTATCCCACACCTGAAACGCTCCAGCCTACATCGGTTGTTTCAGCGTCATGACATATCTCGGCTGCCGGATGTTAAGGGGGAAGCCTCTGAGAAAAAGAAATTCAAGTCATACCCGATCGGCTACTTTCACATCGATATTGCCGAAGTCCGTACCGAAGGCGGCAAGCTTTATATGTTTGTCGCCATCGACCGTACATCGAAGTTCGTGTTCGTCGAGCTTTATGAAAAGGCAGGTAAGATGAATGCAGCGAGGTTCCTTCGTCATTTGATCGAAGCTTGCCCTTACACGATCCACATCGTTCTGACCGATAACGGTATCCAATTCACGGAGAGAAAAGGAAACTCTCTCGCGCTCGAACACATCTTCGATCGTGTTTGCAGAGAGAACGAGATTGAACACCGGCTCACCAAGATCAACCATCCCTGGACGAACGGTCAGGTCGAAAGAATGAACCGAACCCTGAAAGAGGCAACCGTCAAGCGGTATCACTATTCATCGCATGAACAGTTGCGTCAGCACCTTCAAACTTTCGTCGACGCTTACAACTTCGCGAAAAGACTGAAGACCCTCAAAGGACTCACCGTCTTCGAATACGTCAATAAATGTTGGACCGAACAGCCAAAACGCTTCATCAACAATCCAGCCCATCACTTACCGGGACTAAACACCTAGAGCCGTTTCATTTCAATCGGAGTCATGAACGGCTCTAGCATTTTTATTTTGAGCGCTTGAACCCACTTTCTCTGTGACCGCGATTGCCTTGAAAGCGCTCTATTATAGGCTGTGCCAATCACCAGATCATCGCGGCCCATCGCAGTAACAAGCGTGCCGCAACGTAGAGAACGAGCACCGCCGTCAGGCGCTTTATCCACAAAGGCTCCAACCCTCTGACGGAGAGCCAAGAGCCGACTTGCCCTCCCAAAAGAACGGCAGGAATGAGCGGCCAATAAGGTTGCGCCAAGGCGAGCAAAGACAGGTCCGATAGTTTCATCAACTGTCCCATCGCGCCGGATGCGGAGTTAACAAGAATAAAGAGGCTGCACGCCGCTGCGATCTGTCGCGGTGAGCCAAACCGCATGAAGTAAAGGATGGGGGCTAGGAAAATCCCTCCTCCCACGCCAACAACCCCCGCCAATAACCCAATACTGCCGCCAGTCACCAACGCCATAGGGGTCGAAATCGGGCGCCCTTCAGGGGGACCACCAGCGGCATCCCTCTGCCATAATAACTGAAGCCCTGCGATAAGAAGCGCCCCGCCGAGAAGAAAAACAAATACCGCTTCAGACACCAAAAGCTGACCGCCCCACCACGCAGCGGGAACGGAGGCCACGATGAAGGGTACTAATTTGTAGACGGAGAGTTCCCCAGCGCGGCCATAGCGCCAAACACCGCCGCTCACCACCACGATGTTACAACTCAGCGCAATCAGCGGTAAGATCCGATAATCGACGCCATACAGCACCAAGAGCGCGTTATAGGTCGACCCACCCCCGAAACCGACAGCAGCGTAAAGCATGGCTGTACAAACAAAGAGCGCGAGGAGGGTGATCGGCATGCCCCTTTACCCTTCAGACGGAGGGAGTGCGCGGACCGCCGACGTGGGATTCCAGTGGAAGAACTGAACTCACATCCCCTTGCACCGCTTCGGCAGCGTACGGCGGTCGACGGATAAGGATGTTCGCAGCAGCGAAAGGCGTCAGAAGACTGCTATCCTGCCGCCTATCTGCAACCACGCGCAGGCCATTGGGCGTCCACGCGCTTCGTCCCCGTAAAAATGATTCCCGGGGCCCATTGGGGGGGATATTCTCACCAACAATGGCCTCTTGCCACGACAGAGCCTCATCTATTTGCCCAATCAGCCGGGCGACCAGCGGACGCAAAAACAGGTGTGCACAGACAAGTGCAGAAGCCGGGTTCCCCGGTAAGCCGATAAAGAGCGCCCCATCCCTTGTACGAGCGTGCCAGCAAGGCTTACCGGGTTTCACGGCGACCTTCTCAAACTGCAAGTCAGCCCCCAGCGCCCGGGCAGCGGGCTTAATCACATCATAGTCCCCCACCGACGCGCCGCCAATGGTCACCAACACATCACAATCGGCAAGGCGATCCGAAAGACGCTTTTCCACCGTTTGCTGATCATCGGGGAGGATGGGTTCAAGCACAGGTGTCCCTCCCCACGCGGTCACAAGACCCGCAACCCCATAGGATCCTGAATTGACAATAGTGTCCGGCGTTAAGGAAGCCCCCGGCTCCACCAATTCATCCCCCGAGGCGAAGATCGCCACCCGCGGTTTGGACTGTACCGTAAGGGTCGGCTCATTTGCCGCCGCAACCAAGGCAAGGTCCACGGCAGATAGTCGTCGACCCCTTGATAGGAGGGTAGCGCCCTTATTAAAGTCGACCCCCGCAAGACGGATGTGCGCCGAGCCATCGGCACCGCCCGAGCCCCGAATGACATCTCCCTCTCGCTCTACATTTTCTTGAATAATAACGAGATCAGCACCCGTTGGGACAGGAGCACCGGTAAAGAGTCGAACCGCTTCGCCTGCCCCCAAAACACTGTCGAAATGACCACCGGCGGGCACCTCAGCAATGACGGTCAATCGCCAAGGTCCGTTCCCAAGGTCTGTCCGTCGCACCGCGTACCCATCCATTGCGGACATCGCGACCGGGGGCTGCGCCCTTGGCGCCACAATATCCGTCGCCAGAATACGGTCCACCCCCTGCTCAAGGGTAACTATTTCAGACGTAAGCGGATGAATATCCCGCAGCAAAAGCTCCAGCGCATCATCGTAAGATACAAGGGCGGTCACGCCGTCCCCTCCCCATCCCGGCGCCACGTGCCGCTCTTGCCGCCATCTTTCTCCCAAAGCGAAACGGCCCCAATTTCCATTGTCGGATCGACCGCCTTTGCCATGTCGTATATCGTGAGGCACGCAACCGTAACGGCAGTTAACGCCTCCATTTCCACCCCGGTCGGTCCGGTTGTTTTGGCCTCAGCTTTAACGCATAGACCAGGCAAATCATCATCGTGATCAATCTGTACAGAAACAGAAGATAATGGAAGCGGGTGACAAAGGGGGATCAAATCGCTGGTCCGCTTGGCGCCCATAATGCCCGCAAGTTCCGCTGTCTTGATCACATCTCCCTTCTTAAGGGCCGCACTTTTAATGCGTTGTAGCGTCGCCGGGGCCATGCGCACGGACCCACGGGCAAGGGCACGCCGAGCCGTCGGTTGTTTATGGCTGACATCCACCATCACGGCACGCCCCTCAGGGTCAAAATGCGTGAACTTATCTGTACTCACCTATTGTCCCTCCCCACTATACTTCAGCTAGGCGGGGCATTAATTCCACTAGGTTGCACGGTTTGTGACGACTATCCAACTGGAATGAGATGACCTTATCCCACCCGTCCCTCACCGCACCGTTTGACCCCGGAAGACAAAAGATAAAGGTCCCTCCCGCAAGGCCAGCGCAGGCCCGTGACTGGAGGGTCGACAGGCCCACACTTTGATAGCTCACCTGGTGGAAGATCACCGAAAACCCATCAATGGTCTTTTCGAACAAGGGCTCAATCGCTTCAGGTGTGATATCCCGCCCCGTAAGGCCCGTCCCACCCGTGGTAATCACTGCATCCACACTATCGTCAGCAATCCATCCTTTTACAATAGATCGGATAGCATCCTTATCGTCAGGCGTGATTTGACGATCAGCTAAGATATGGCCCGACTGCTCAAGGCGGTCCACCAGGGTTTGTCCTGATGTGTCACTTTCAAGATCTCGTGTGTCGGATACCGTCAAAATTGCTATACGGACAGGTTTGAATTCCAAACTCTCATTTATACCGTGCATGCCTTCTCCTCTCGCCTTGGGGTCAGCTTTCCCAACGCTGCTTGTCAATATGGTCCTCGGCACGCGGCTCAATCCACACCGCCTCGCCGTTGCGATATTCCTTCTTCCAAAAGGGCGCCTCAGACTTAAGATAATCCATCAAAAAGTCGCAGGCTTCGAACGCTGCCCGACGATGGACAGCGGCCGTGGACACAAAAACAATGGCATCATGGGGGGTCATCGTTCCCACACGGTGGATGATTTGAAAATCGGCGAGAGACCAGCGGGCATAAGCCATCTCGCAAAAGCGCGCGATTTGCTTTTCCGTGAAACCTGGATAATGCTGCAACTCAAGACCCGTCACCGTTTGGTCCGTACGTTGATCCCGCACCAAGCCAATGAAAGAAACGATCGCTCCTGCGCCCTTCGCTCGCTCGGTAAACCGCGCAAGCGCCATATCGCACGCTATCGGCTCATCAGTGATAAGAATGCTGCTTGATGGGTCCACGGCGTTCATCCACCGCTAAGCGCAGACATGAACGCGATCTCGTCGCCCTGGCCAATTGGATGAGTGCCCCGAGCTATCTCCTGATTCACCACGACCGGCGCCCCGGGGCGGCGCCACTCCGCCGCAAAACGCTCATTATCTTCAGCAAGCCACCTGGTTAAGGCGTCGGTGTCTGTCACATGCTGAGGAAGTGTAACATCGCCGCCGTCTGCGATATCAGAAAATCGTCCGAAATAGTGAATAATCGCCATGCCTACCCTCCGGTAACGGACATATGGCGCGGAACCGCCGGCACACCACCAGGTCGATCGATAACAAAGTCATGACCTTTCGGCTTGCGGCTAATGGCTTCATTGATCGCCCCATGGAGGGGGCCATCATCCCCGGGATATGCCCGCATCACAGCGCGAAGGTCCGCTGCATCTTCTTGCCCCAAGCACATATAGAGCTTTCCGGTACAAGTCAGCCGTACACGGTTACACGCCTCACAGAAATTATGGCTCAGCGGAGTGATAAAACCGAGCCGACCGCCGGTTTCAGCGACGCGGACATAGCGCGCGGGACCACCGGTCCGATCCGGAAGATCCGTCAAGGTCCATACTTTCTCTAAATCCTCACGGATATCTTTTAGGGATATATACTGATCAAAGCGGTCCTCGTCGATCTCTCCCATCGGCATGGCCTCAATAATGGTGAAATCCATCCCGCGTGCGTGGGCCCAGCGGATCATATGGGGAAGCTGGCTTCGATTATCCTGTTTGAGCGCCACGGTATTAATCTTGATGTGCAGACCAGCAGCCTGCGCCACCTCGATCCCTTCCAGCACCTGCGCAAGGCAATCACGACGCGTCACCCGGGCAAAGACGCCCGGATCCAGGCTATCAATCGAAACGTTCACCCGTTTCACGCCCGCTCGAACAAGCCGCTGGGCGGCATCGGCGAGCTGGGTGCCATTCGTCGTGAGGGTAATCTCGTCGAGCGAGCCTGTTTCAAGATGCCTCGACAACGCTTCGATCAGCAACAATATATCTTTGCGCACTAGCGGTTCACCGCCCGTGATCCGCAGCTTCCGTACCCCTCTCTCGACGAACGCTGTCGCTAGCCGATCAAGCTCCCCGAAGGTGAGCAGATCGCGCTTTGGCAAAAAAGTCATCTTTTCCGCCATGCAATAGGTGCAGCGCAGGTCGCAGCGATCGGTCACAGATAGGCGCAGATAAGTAATAGCGCGCCCAAACGGGTCCACCATGGAAGCAGAAGATCGGCCTTGGCGGGGGAACACGCCCGGCGCGCGGTAGAGTGTATGAGCGGTCATCCTAAGACAGTGTGGCGTCAATATCTGACAAGCCTTCGTGCCCTCTTTGGTAGCGAATTCCCCCCCGCTACCAAACCGTCTTGTTAATGGCAATTCAACGAGCCCCAGGAGCTGAACTGCTATCCAGCCCGCGATGGCCGAAAGAGACGCTCAAGTCCCTCCCGATGGCACTGAGTGTGCGTCCAACGCCAGCCACTCTCCTGACGAAGAGGGCCAAGCGTTTAAAACAAAAGCGCGAGAGTCGTTTCTTCACTTTCGAGATGTGAAACGACTCTACCCCGATGTTTACAACGTCGCCGTTACCTTGCCGACACCCCTCGCCACTCGTTCAACGATCTCATCAACGTCATCTCGTGTTGTTACCAATGGTGGAGCGAAACCGAGGATATCGCCGTGGGGCATCGCGCGGCAGACAACACCTTCGGCGAGGCAGGCGGCGGAGAGTTGCGCGCCGACTTTAAGGTTCGCATCGAAGCGGGTCTTTTTGTCCGGGTCCGCTACAAATTCAATGGCCGCCAGTAAATTCACCCCGCGCACTTCGCCAACAAAAGGGGATCCGTCAAAGGTCTGTCGCATCCGCTCCTGGAAGTAGCCACCAACCTCATTGACATTGTCCATGAGATTTTCATCCTCGATGACCTTAAGGTTCGCTAGACCCGCCGCAGCACAGGCCGTGTGGGAGGAGTATGTATACCCGTGGGAGAAGAGGCCAAATTCATCCTCACCTTTTTGCAACACATCCCAGACCCGTTCCCCAACGATGGATGCCGATAAGGGGAGATATGCGCTGGTGAGACCCTTGGCACAGGTCATCAGGTCAGGCTTCATTCCGTAATAGTCGCTGCCAAACGGCGTGCCCATGCGGCCAAAACCCGTCACGACTTCATCCGCAATGAGAAGAATATCATATTTATCGAGCACGGGCTGCATCGCCTCCCAATACCCTTCCGGCGCTGGAATAAGCCCGCCTGTGCCCAGCATCGGCTCAGCGATAAAGGCGCCAACCGTCTCTGGCCCTTCGGCGAGGATCATCTGCTCAAGATCGTCGGCACATTTGGCAGAGAACTCCACCTCGGACATGCCGGGTTCCGCCTCCCAATAGTGATGTGGATTGGTCGTATGCAGAATAGGTCCGCGAGGAATATCGAAGGCCGTATGGTAAAAGGGCAAGCCCGTTAACCCGCCGGACATCACTGAACATCCGTGATAGCCTCGCTTGCGCGCAATGATCTTCTTCTTCTCAGGACGACCCAGTACATTGTTGTAGTACCAAACGATCTTCAACTGCGTCTCATTGGCGTCAGAGCCAGATAGACCGAAGAACACCCGGCGCATGTGATCGGGCGCCCATTCCAAGATTTTCTTAGACAGCAAGATTCCAGGTTCATGGCTTTGCATCGCATAGGAATGAACATAAGCAAGCTTTTTCATCTGCTCATAGACAGCCTCAGCCACCTCAGTCCGGCCATACCCAATATTGACGCAATAAAGACCTGCGAAGGCGTCGATGACCTCTTCGCCCTTCGTGGTTTTCGTGCGAATGCCTTTTCCACTATCAATGATCCGTGGATCTGGCGTGTCCCCCGCCGCAAAACTCTTCAAGGGCGTAAACGGATGGATGACCGTATCACGGTCGATTTGTTCCAAGCTTTGATTATGTAACGCGTCCATGGTCTTACTTTCCTAACGATCTAATTCTGAGCGCAATGAGCGACGTCCCGCGACAAGCGCGCTACGCCACCTCCATACAGAGATATTTGGTTTCCATATAGTCATCGAGGCTATAAGCGCCGCCTTCCCGGCCGAGGCCCGATTGCTTGTACCCTCCAAACGGAATAGGCGGCCCGGTGAAGGACGGTGTGTTCACCCCCACCATACCATACTCGAGCGCTTCGCCAGCGCGCCAGATCCGACGCATGTCATTTGTATAAAGATAAGAGGCGAGCCCATATTCGGTATCGTTCGCCGCGGCGATGACATCTTCCTCGGTCTCAAAGGGCAGGATCGCCGCAACGGGCCCAAACGTCTCCTCCCGGAAGATTTTCATTTCGGCGGTCACATCCGCTAGAACTGTTGGCGCAAAGAAATTCGAGCCGAGCTTCGGTAGCCTCCCGCCACCGGCCAGCACCCGAGCACCCTTGACAGTTGCGTCCGCCACATGGGCCTCACACTTCGCCACAGCTCCCTCATTCATGAGCGGGCCTTGTTCAACCCCCTCTTCCCAACCAGGGCCAGTCTTAAGCATCGCGGTGGCCGCCGCAAACTTCTCACAGAAGGCATCATAAATAGGCCGCTGTACAAATATACGGTTCGCCGCCAGACAATCTTGCCCCGTCGTCGTGAATTTTGCGACGATGGCATCCGCCACAGCTTTGTCGAGGTCGCAATCCTCGAAGGCAATAAAGGTGTCTTGCCCCCCCAGCTCCATAGAGACTTTCTTCACCGTATCAGCGCTTTGGCGAATAAGGATCTTCCCCACCTCCGTTGATCCGGTGAAAGACACCGCCTTAACATCGGGGCTTTCCATCAGCATTTTGCCAACCTGTTTCCCATCCCCAACAACAACGTTAAAGACGCCAGCGGGCACGCCTGCCTCCTCCGCCAATAGGGCCAACGCCAAAGCGGAAAGAGGCGTCTCAGACGCTGGGCGGACAATCATCGTGCAGCCCGCCGCCAGTGCCGCCCCCGCCTTGCGGGTAATCATCGCAGAGGGGAAGTTCCACGGGGTAATCGCCGCGGTCACACCAATCGGTTCACGGAGAACCAACATCCGCCGGTCCGGCTTGTGCGGCGCCAACACCTCACCATCAATACGCTCCGCTTCTGCAGCAAACCAGGCGAGAAACCCCGCCGCATAGTCAATCTCGCCGCGAGACTCTGACAGGGGTTTGCCCTGTTCTGCCGTCATGATGGTCGACAAATCTTCCCTATGGGTTTCCATCAACGCGGCCCAACGCCGAAGGATGGCCCCGCGCTCCTTCGCCAATAAGCCGCGCCAGCGCGGAAAGGCGGCTTTCGCGCCAGATATAGCCTGGCTAGTTTGATCAGCACTCACAGCACGAATGTCTGCAACAATGTCTCCGTTGCAGGGATTTACAACGTTCACAGCGTCTCCGCTGGCCCCCTCAACCCAACCACCAGCAATATAATGTCGTGTAGAAATTAAACTGGGCCGCTGTAAGGCGCTCGTCTGAAACCAAGGGGGCATAATCATTCCGCCTAGAATTATCGAGTTTGGATGTTTCTAAAAATGAGTTATGACACATTTTGAAGCTAATTTTTGTCGAAATTTGTTAGGTAGACAACTAAATTAGTCTTATTGGACGATAACAGAGACCAAATTAGATGATTGATGATACAGACAGAAAACTGCTCAATGCCCTACAGGAAAACTGTCGGCTGACCTCTGATCAACTCGGCGAAATTTGCGGCCTGTCTCCTACGGCGGCCCTTAAACGCGTAAAGCGCCTTCGGGCGGACGGCATCATCACAAAAGAAGCCGCGGTGATCGCCCCTAAGCGCGTTGGCCTCACCGTTCTTGCCATCGTGATGGTGACCCTCGAACGGGAAAGCAAACATGCGGTGGACAGCTTCAAGAACGACATCCGTAAGGCCGGGCAGATCGTCCACGGATATTATGTCACCGGGGATGCTGACTTTGTCCTGACCATCGCCACCCACTCAATGGATGAGTATGAAGAGTTCACAAGAGAGTTCTTTTACGACCGTCACCGGATTAAAAACTTTAAGACCCTCGTTGTTCTAGACCCCGTTAAAACTGATGGTGTGATTAGCGTCTAACTGACCGGCATTCCTGTCCGGGGCAAGAGGGCGGAACTTGCGGCACTGGGTGATACCGAACACCTACATCGGGCAAAGCTTGGCCAACACTATAGCGAAATGCGAACTGCTTGAATCACTTCCTCGTCCTTCGAGACGCCGCTAATAGCGGCTCCTCAGCATGAGGAAGTGATTGAAATGCAACCATTTTCCTCATGCTGAGGAGGGTCGATTGGGAAGGGCCCCAATCGACGGACCGTC
>ERZ1740067.886-NODE-886-length-22359-cov-7.684989_pt1 | contig 22359 bp, 8 predicted proteins | sample MGYA00581736_ERZ1740067 | MGnify/ENA primary metagenome ERZ1740067 (study PRJEB43018, sample SAMN04849236) | marine metagenome | isolation source: floating plastic debris | place: Pacific Ocean | collected 2008-08-27 | study: EMG produced TPA metagenomics assembly... | reverse complement strand
TCTGTGCAAAAAATGCTGCCCGGTCAACGTACTGGCACGCTAGATCTCAGCAGTTTGCCGGGTTATACCTTGGCACCCAACCTGCGGTTCAACGAGCGAAACAGCCTGTCTCGGCTCGTGAATTTAGCGCCTGGCAGCCTCGTCAAGATGAACTTCGGGGTGACGCCTACCTTCGAGGAGGCGCAGCAGTAGCCATGTCGAAGAATACAGAAAATAACCTCGCTCTCAAGTCGGGGCTTCTGCAATCTGCAATAGTAGGCATATTATCTGCTGTGGGGCTTTTGTTCGGCAGCAATAAGGCCGATGCAAATGCGGTTTATACAGATACTTCAGACTCTGGTGATGGTGGAGAAGAAGATTTTTCGATAGATACAGTCACGCCACCATCAGAGAACATCGCTATTCTCCCTGGCGACCCAAACTTTCAGCCAGATGCAGCGTTTCAACTGCCCTCATCATCAGCATCTGGGGAAGTATTTCCACTGGTCGTTTCCGACAACAGCTGGAATGCGGTGCCAACGACGCTGCCATCGCAAACGGTCGCACCAGACGATAATTTTGCGGCACAACCAGCACAGATCACGATTCCGCCTGCTTCTGCAAATGCGCCTGTAAATGCGTCTGTAATTGGAGAAGAGATCACAACAGCCTCTGCACCTGCACCCTTCTCAGTGCTCGCGGCAAATACACCAGTAGAGCCCGAAGCAAGGTCAAAATTCTACACAGGGATAGCGCCCGACACAACAACAAAGCCCCAGGTAGAAGACACACTTTACTGGGCCGTAGAATCAGAGCAAGAAACAAACCTTTATGCAGCCGTAGCGCTGGACTCTACAGTCCCTAACCCCACAACGCCTAGTATAGAGACAGCATTCTCTACGGCAACAACCATAGAGACGATAGAAGAACCTGACCCAGTTCTAGAAGCCGACACAACAGATAGACTTCCCCAAGTTGCCCTACCTGAAGTTAAAAACGAAGGCTTCGTCACCCTGGCGATTGAGGCACCTGCCGAATCAGAACAGAATAATCAAAAGGGAATAACACCCGAGTCAGCACCTACTCCGCTACCTCAACCCAACTGGAACTCTCCTAGTGGAGAGCTGTTAATTGCACTAGAAACAGAGGATGAAGAAGAGGACGAGGACGAAGAAGATGAGGCACGTCACTCGCTGCCAGCAGAGGTTCCCCTCATTGCCATCAATCCGGACCTAGAAGAAGAGGAAGAAGAACAAGAAACTTCTTGGCTGGCACTGCGGGCACCTGAAGAAGGTGAGGAGAAACCGACACCTTGGCTGGCACTGCGGGCACCTGAAGAAGGTGAGGAGTCAGCACCAACGGACCCCAAAGGTCCCTCCTGGATAGCCTTATCGACGCCAACTGCTGAAGCGCCGACACCTGCCATCCTCCGTCAGCCACGCTTAGCTCTCGATCCAGAGGCCAATACCCCTAAGAAAAGAACCGAAAACTGGCTCTCGATTAGTCTTCAAGAAATTACAGAGAGCGACGAACCTGAAGCATCCGAGGACGAAATCGCACTTGCGCCGACTCCAGAACCTAGGACGTATGATATCGACATACTCTCGCAGGTCGCCATTACACCTACGTACTTAGCAAACGGTGAAGAAAGTGAAGTATCTGTTAGCGACAGCGAAGTCCAATTCTTAAGCCCAGAATCGGGCGCATTTTTGGATATACCCTCTACGCCAGTCGTACTGCGTTTCCCAGTGGGTGCCAAAATTGCACTACTCGCGAATGGCCAAGAAGTCGCGACCGATTTAGTAGGTAGAACTTCGACAGATAGTAACACTGGCCTGCGAACCCAAACTTGGTACGGCGTATCGCTAGTACCTGGCGACAACTTACTAGAGATTGTTGCTACCGATACCGGAGAAGTGCTGCAAACCTTACCCTTGGTGGTACGGGGACAGCCAGCATCACTGGTGCTACTTTCTCCACAGGCTGTGCCCGCTGATGGCCGCTCTACAAGCAGCATTCGGGGTCAGCTCTTAGACGAAGATGGCAACATCTCCCTGTGGAATTCTGTCGCCACAGTACGCACCAGCGATGGAGAGTTTATAGGAGCTGACCACGATCCAGATGTCCCTGGGTTTCAGGTTCAGCTTCAAGAGGGTGAATTTGTTACTGAGCTGCGCTCCTCACTAGAATCTCAGCTGGTACAGCTTCACGCTCGAGTGAGTGGATTTGACGCATATAGTCAGGTGCAGTTTACAACGCCACAGCGGCCCAGCTTACTCTCGGGTGTGGTGGACGTTCGCTTGGGGGCTCGTGGTACAGATTTTTACGATAGCTACCGCAATTTTTTACCGCTAGATGGTGATAATCGCTATGAGCTAGATGTGGATGCAGCTATATTTGCTACGGGGAACCTGGGTGAATGGCTATATACCGGGGCCTATAACAGCACGCGATCACTCAACGAAAACTGCCAAGGAGAATCCACCTTATTTGGTGCGGGAACGGGAACCTGCGAAAGCTATACTCTCTACGGCGATGATTCTTACACCGATCGGCTAGCGCCCTCTCTCGATAGTGTGTATCTGCGGTTGGAGCGAAACTCTCCTAGCAATGAGCGAGGACGCGACTACATCATGTGGGGCGACTTCGATACAGAAGAGTTTGCTACCGCTGCCCAAGTATTTACCTCCACCAGCCGCCAACTGCACGGATTCAAGGCGAATTACAACTTTGGTAACTTAGCGGCAACGGCGCTGTATGCCAACAATGTCGAAGGGTTTCAGCGAGATACAATTGCCCCCGATGGCACTAGCGGATTTTACTTCACGTCTGAGCGAGATATTGTTCCAGGCAGTGAAACTGTTTTCTTTGAGTTGGAAGAGCTAGAACGTCCTGGTAGCGTACTAGAGCGTCAGTCATTGACCAGAGGGGCTGACTATGAAATCGATTACGACCGAGGAACGCTGCTGTTTAGCGAGCCGGTCGCACGGACATCTGTTGATGACTTTGGTCAGCTATTAGTGCGTCGGATTGTGACGACCTATCAGCATGAAGATGGTAGCGATACGGATATTGTGGCGGGGCGCTTGGAGTATGAGTTCAACGGCACAAGAGAGCAAGAGTCTTGGGTCGGAACGAGCTATTTCACAGAGAATCAGGGCAATCGCGATTTCTCTCTGTATGGTGTAGACGCTCAAATTGCGCTGGGCGAATCCGCTCAGCTCACTGCAGAAGTTGCCCGCTCACACAATCACTTTGATGCAGATAGCGTGGGCGCTGGAGACAACAATGTAAGTGGCAATGCTTACCGCGTAGAGCTAGATGGCTCGGTAGGCAAATGGACTGGACGAGCGCACTTTAGAACGACAGATGCGGGATTCTCTAACTCAGCGACAACCAGTTTTGTACCAGGTCAGACCCGATACGGAGCCCAAGTAGCAGGTGTTATTGGTGAGTCAACGACCATACGAGCCCAATATGACCACGAAGATAACTTTGGGACAGCCCCTCAAATAATCACCGATGTGTCTCAGCTGCTGACGGGACTCAGTACTGAAGGAAGAGCCCTGGATAATTCTCTGACCACCTACTCAGTGGGTGTTGGACATCGCTTTGGTAACGTATCTGCGGAAGTAGATTGGATTCATCGAGATCGCCGCGATCGCACCAACGCGCTTTCCAGTGTCTCCTCCGACCAGCTTAGAAGCCGACTCACCTACCCCATCGCCAACAACTTAACCCTAGTCGCCCAAAACGAATTAAATCTTTCTTCTGGCGTCGACCCGATATATCCTAGCCGAACGCTCATTGGCCTCGACTGGCAGGCCATGCCCTGGCTGAATGTAGGCGTCAACCAGATTTTCTACGGAGGCGGCGGAAATAACAGAGGCAGCGCCACTAGCATTGACGTTACTGGAGAACACACCTTTGCCTCAGATACCACTGTGCGAGGCCGCTTTTCCTCCGTTGATGGTCGCAATATAGGTGGCAGCATTGGGCTCGAACAAGGTATTAACCTAGCACCAGGATTAGACTTAGACTTGGGGTATGAGAAGGTCTTCGACACGTTTGGCAATCAGACCGCTGCGAGCACTCAAGTAGCGCAATCTGTGGCAACGGGCAACACCGCATCGGCCCTGGGTCTTTCTGGCGGCGAGAGCTACCACATCGGTTTGTCCTATACCGATAGCGCCGATTTTCAGGGCAGCACTCGATTTGAGCATCGCCGTTCTTCAAGCGGGACCAATACGGTCTTTAATGTGTCTGCTGTCGGCCGCTTGAGTCCAGCACTTTCGATATTGGGTGACTACCGATTAGCGCACACGGCCAATCGCAATGTAAGCGGACTCGGCAGTACTAGCCACCTCAAGCTTGGCTTGGCTTACCGAGACCCCAATGACGACCGCTTTAATGCGTTGTTGCGCTACGAGTATCGCAATAACCCGAATACGATACCGACCGGCGCAAACCTTGGGACTAGCACCAACACACAAGAGCATCTATTTTCAACTGAAGCCATCTACACACCGAACTGGCGTTGGGAGCTATATGGCAAGTATGCGCTGCGCAACAGCAGTACATCGGTCAATACTACTGGCAATAGCTTTTCCAACAGCAGCACAGTACAGCTAGCTCAGGCAAGGGCCACCTATCGCCTAGGCTACCGATGGGACGCAGTGGCTGAGGCTCGCTGGATTGGCGGAGATGGCTACAACGAAACCGGATATTCGGTAGAAACAGGCTATTATCCTCTTCCAGATTTAAGGCTGTCTGCTGGCTATAGCGGTGGCGCTACCGACGCTGACTTTGGTGATAACCGCAGTGCAGGGGGCTTTTACGTGGGTGCGACGGCTAAGCTAGGCGGCCTCTTCAGTGGCTTTGGGACGCAGCCCCTGGCGCCGGTCCAAGAACAAGAATCGGTGATTGAGGTGATTGACGACAGCGCCGCAGATGCTTCGGCTGAACCTACGCTCGATCTCTCGTCTTTAAGATCTGACGAAGCAGCTGATACGAGAGACCCAGATGAATCAGCGCCCGTGAGCTTCGATCTACCTGCTTCAGATGAAGCATCTACTGTGAATGAGTCCTTCCCTTCTGCTGTGGAGCTGTAGAAGCTTTTTCGTTGGTCCTTTCCGTTGGTCCTTATTGATGTTCGATAGATGATGCATACAGCCAAGAACATTAGAAAACGCACATTCTTAGCGCCTCAGTACGCTAGCCGTCGCTATCGCCTATTGGTCGGATGTGCCATTCTGACAGCTTTTTTACTCCCTAAGATGGGTGGGGCACAAACGCTATCTACACCGCCTGCCGTGCAGGTTATGGTCAACAGCGCTGCTGATGGACCGATTCAATCAGACGATGGGTTGACGCTACGTGAAGCGATCGCGATTACAAATGGGACATTACCGATATCTGCTTTGAGTGCGGTCGAACAAGGGTTAGTGACAGCTGGTAATGACGCATCTACAATTTCGTTCCGTCTGCCTGCAGGCGAGACAACCATTGAACTGACGTCCGTTTTACCTGCGATCGCACAACCGGGCCTCACGATAGATGGCACAACACAACTCGGCTATGATCCCAGTCTTTCTGCGACAGCGGAGTTTGCTGTGCCTGTCCCAGTGTGCGCCATTCGTCCTGCACCCACTGTGGAAGTCTTTCGAGGTCTAACCATCTCCGCTAGTGATGTGACAGTACGCGGTTTGAGCTTGTATGGATTCAACGCGCCTAGCCAAATTACAAACTCAACCCCACCAGCAGATATTTTTATCAGCCATCGACCAGCGCCCCTCAGCAGAGAAACAACACTCCCTTTCGTTGGTCGTAATACCGCTGAAGATGAGTCACCTACCGGTGTAGTGATTGAACAAAACTGGCTAGGCATTTCGCCAACAGAGGAGATGCCTAGCCGGCCATCTGGATTCGGGGTGTCTGTTTTTGACAGTGGGGGAACCACTATTCACCAAAATAGAATCGAACGTCATAACGGCAGCGCCATCATTACAGGGAGACAGGCAGATAACCTAGAAGTGATAAACAATATTATTGTGGGCAATGGCCTGGCCGGAATGCCAGATGCCATTCGTCTAGATGGCAGCGTAGAAAACGGACTAATCTCCGATAATTTGCTGTGTGGGAATGATGGCAGCGGCGTCTTCTTGTTTAAGCCTAGCGGTGCAATAACAATTGAGAATAATGATATTCGCTTTAACGGTCAACGCCGACGGCGAGCAGCAGTGTATGTGATGGGAAATCATCATCGCATTATAAACAACGAGATTACGAATCAGAAAGGTGGCGGCGTGGTCGTAACGGCCTTTGGGCAAGGACCAAATACACAGAGTATTCACAATGTGGTGACGGGCAATCAGTTTCATCATATTGAAGGGTTGAGCATTGATTTAAATGCGAGACGCGATCGCACACGGCAGGACTTTCAGCGAGGCGATGGCCCCAACCCCAAAAGAAACTCTCACAATCGTCGTCACGATACCGGCAATGGCGCAGTAAACGCACCGGAATTTGTGAGTTCCGATTTTTTCGTCATAGATGGCAGTGTGGTAGTGCGTGGAACAGCAGATCCTAATAATGAGATTCAGCTGTATCGCTCTGTTGGAGAGATTAGGCGCTATGGGCCGTTGAGTGAGCCGATAGCAACAGGCGTAGCTGATGCTGACGGAGCATTTGAGTTTGTATTAGATGATGTGAGTGGAGGAGCGGTGTTGAGTGCGATCGCCACAGACCCTCGCTACGGCACTTCTGAACCGGCAAGAAATATAGCTGTTCGCGCTCTAGATGGCGATGTCTCCGGCCAGACTGCTGCACCTATCACGATGCCTCAGTGCACAACACCACCTGCTCCACCTGTATCGCCACCCTCTGAATCACCTACCGTTCCCCCCACAATTCAGCTAGAAGTCCCTCGAAATATTCACTTTGCGCTCGATCAAGACTTTATTAGCTTAGAAAGTGCGGCTGTGTTGGATAGAATTGCTGAGACTTTGCGAGAATATCCAAGCATTGTTGTAGATTTACATGGTCACACGGACTCTAGAGCAAGCCAAGCGTACAATCAAGACCTTGCAGAGAGAAGAGCTGAAAGCACTCGCCGTTATCTGCTTTCTAGGGGTATTGGCGCAGAGCGTATGACAATTCGCTCGCTTGGTGAAACTGAACTACTTGTGCAGGAAACAAACCGCACAAACTTAGCGAGGAACCGTCGAGTAGAGTTTATCTTTCAGGATGTTCGGGGTGTGGATATTACGATTACGAATCAGGAAAAAGACTTACAAATCAAACCGTAGGTTTACGGGTTGTAAGCATCCTGGGTGCATTTAAAGTTGAAACTTGCTGGAAACCACCTACTCAAAAACCTCTATGAGAAGAGGCATCTGGGGAATTATTGATTAATCTCCAACATTAGGGTAGAGCAACAGGTCTTTTGGGATCTTTTCACAGATTTTCAGTGACAGCCTTTTTCACTTGTATGCAAGCGCAAGAATACCTAAAAGAGAATCTTGAGAAAAGCCTAAAGTCTCTCACGACGATAGCTGGCGTTGGCTGTTTACTGATGTTTTCGGCACTGCCCGCCCGCGCAGAAGGTAGTCAAGATTTGGTCGACATCAATGGATATCGTCCCTTCTTGGAATATCGCAACAACTTTAATGGTGACGTGCAGCGAAGAACCATTATCAAGGTGTACGCGGCAGCAGGTGAAACCATCGATTTGGGGTCGAGTGCTGTTGGCATCGGCGGTGGGATCATTGAGTATACTGCGCCGAACAATACGTCTGGAGACTGTGGCACTGACGGACTCATTGCCAATCGTGCGGAAGAAATTGCTGGCCCAGGCGACGGAACGGGGAATACCTTCATTCCTTGTACGGTAACTGTGACAGCGGCTACTGAGGGCATTTGGGAGATTGATTTTGTGAGCCCAAGCCCAGGAGCTGGAGGCAATCCAACACCGGCACCGAGTACTAATACATGGACACAAACTAACTCTGGCTATGTGTTTGCCTGGGATGCAACCGTACGCTCGAGCGTGGGGACTCCGATTGAAGGGCGAGTGTATGCCAACTACTATGCCTTTAACATGGGCGGTAATGGAGGAGCGATTCAGCTCAGCTCAGAATTTACTGTTTTAACCAAAGAAGGCTATCAATACAGAATTGATCTCAACAGTATTGATCCTTTCGGATTTATCTTCTTCGCCAACCGTAATGGTTTTTTCGATATTTCAACGGGAGACTCTATTTTTCGCTCGCTCCAGCTAGCCGGGTCAAATCCCGGGGCACTGCCTCCCGGCTACGACTTACACAACCCCAATGAACAAGATGTTGGCATATACATCACGCATAAAACATTCATTAATCCGCCGGATTCATCTATGCCAAGTTCGGCAAGTATTCGTGGCCAAACAACATGGCTCTACAGCTTACCGGAACCACCACCTGTACCAGCTAATTTTTCGTTCACAGGTATCGAAGGTACAGCTGGTACAGCCGGTACAGCACCACTGGGCGGCACGCTGACTTTCGATAGTGCGTCACAGAATGCATTTTCTATCACGATTGATCTCAGTGAAGATAACATTTATGGCAATTTGAATGATCGCACGTTTGTCGGGCGTTCTGTTGTAGGTGCGAACAGTATTTTCTGGGATGGACTAGATGGCAATGGTGACAAAGTTTCACCTAGTACCATTCCGTACACTGTTCAAATTAATCAGTTCGCGGGAGAGGCCCACTTCCCGATTATCGATGCAGAGCAGAACAACAGCGGCATCATCATTGAGAGGTTGAATCAGCCTGCTGGGTCAACAGCAGATCCTCCGTTTACGATTTACTATGACGACCGCAACCTGGGTGGAGATTTCTCGCTGTGTGCGTCGGGTGAGTCAACCACAAATACGGGCGTTGCTAATCCAGTTTGCTACGGTGGTCCGCCTGCGGTTCGCCAGGCATTGGCAGGCACTGACAGTAATGGAGGAGGACACGAATTTACGTCTAACTTTGGTGATCGCAGAGGCATCGACACTTGGGTTTATTATCCTTCAACCGACGTCCAGCTCTCTGGCGGCATTGTCATTAGAGAGGCGGATCTCATTGTTGATAAGGTAGTGAATACCCCAACAGAGAAATCGCCGGGCGATAGCGTCACCTATACCGTTACGGTCACCAATGATGGCCCTAATAATGAGGCTGGCATTACCTTTGTCGATAATGTGCCTGCGGCTATTACCGGGGTAAGCTGGAGCTGTAGTATCACGAGTGGCAACGGTACCTGCAACGAGACCAGCGGGAGCGGCAACAATATCAGCACAACGCTAGACTTGGACGATCAAGCGGTTGCCACCTATACCATTTCAGGAACACTTTCGACTTCTGCTTCTGGCACGATTACCAACGAAGCTCAGGCTATCAGGAATCTTGATATTACCGATCCTGACGAGTCCAACAATATAGACGATGCCGTTATTACGATAGCACCCACACCGGTTCCAGTGGGCAAATTCTGCTATCTGGTACGCAATAGCGATAATCGATTAGTGCAGGTGGATATCAACACGGGCGCAGAAAACGATTCGATCGGTCCTGTGGGTGCTTCGGGGGATATAAGAGCCATAGAATACCGCAGCCGAGACGGGTTACTCTTTGTTGCTAACGACACCGTGCTGGGTCAGTTCAATACCAACACCAATACCTATACAACCATTGGCAGTGGCTTCGGTAGCACTGGGGCAGCGTCGCCTATCAGTGTCGATGGCTTGGCCTTTCATCCCTACACTGGAGAACTGTTTGGCTCTACTCGAAATACAGGGTCAGATTTACTCATCAAAATCAATCCTACTACAGGTGCATTCATTCCAGGTGCGTTTGGCGGTGCAGACTCCCTTACTATCTCGACTAGTGGCTCTACAACGATCGGAGATATTGCCTTTGACCCTGTCACAGGTGGCCTATTTGGGATAGCTAACTTTGGGGGTACGAATTTTGATCGGTTGGTGAGCATTGACATAACAACTGGGTCAACCACGGTAGTGGGGAGCAATCTGGGCATCAACAGAATGGAGAGTCTGTCTGCTTTTAACAATGGGAACTTTTATGGAACAACGGGGGACGAAAGCGAACCCTCTTCCCTACGAAATCAGTTTTATAGTGTTAACGCCTCAACAGGTGTGGCTAGTTTTATCAGCAGTTTGACCACAGGTGGTGCTTACGAGAGTATCGCCTGCGCAACAGATCCTGAAAATCAGATAACAGGAACTGTATTTTTGGATCCAGATACTGATGGCGTGCTCAATACCGGTGCGGGGGATTCGGGAACTGCCAATGCTTCTGTGCGGCTTTACCGCGACACGAATGGGAATGGCTCAGTAGATGCGGCAGATATACTGTTGGCCTCGCAGAATACAGCTACTACGCCTAATGCTGGCACGTTTGATTATTCGTTCCCTGCTGTTGGCGCGTTTGTTTTAGATGTAGATCCCGCTTCACTGCCACCCGATAATAGTGTCTTTACAACAGATAATTTGGAAGCTGCGGATTTCGGTTCGAGCGTTGGGATAGTAGATGCCAATAATGATTTTGGGCATTTCACGGATTCTAGCTTGGCGATTGTAAAGCGGATTACGGCAGTGAATAATCTACGCATAACCAGCGTTGTGGATAATCCTTCTGACGATAACGATAACCATCCGCACTGGCCCGGTACGGGATTTAGTACATTTTTGGCGGGGGCGACGGAGTATTCGGTAGAGCCCGGGGATGATGTGGAGTACACCATTTACTACTTGGCAACGGGCAACTTCCCAGTAACGAATGTGCTGCTGTGCGATCGCATTCCCACAGGAGCAACGTACATCCCCGAATCGATGGTGCTCTTTACCAGCAGCGTAACGAGCAACCTTACCGATACCAACACCGATGGCGATGGGGGCGAGTACCTATCGGTCGGTGACCCCACTGTCTTGCCCTGCACAGAATCGGATACCGGTGGCACTGTTGTTGTAAACCTTGCGCCCTCTCCTACGCAACTGCCCAATGCCACTGGGCCAGGCACCCCCACTAATGCGTATGGATTTATCCGTTTCCGCGTCACTGTTGACTAATTCTGTTGACTAATTCTGTTGACTAATTCTTTGGATTAATTCCCCTGACCAACACTGTTGAAATTTAGGCTCACTCTTTTTGACTTTAAGCTTCAGCGCTGTTCCTTTTGTAGCTCACTGACACCCGTCAGTTTATTGATAAAACATCTTCTCCTGTGTGCGATCGCGAACTCTATGAAATCTACTAACTCTCGAAGACCTTGGAAAAAGTACTACCTGATTCCACTGGTTGGTATGGCCCTATTGACCACCTTTAAGCTGCCTTCTTTGGCGGCAGGGACCACAGCGGGCACAACCATTGACAACACCGCCCATGGTTCATTTGAGAACCCTAACAATGCGGGTGTAGAGATTGACGTTGACTCCAACACAGTACGGCTGACTATTTCCGAAGTCGCTGGCATTGTTGTTTCTAACGAAGGGGTACCGACAGAGGCACCCGCGACCATCACAGACGCGGGACCAGCACAAGGCGATAGTGTCATTGGTTCAGAAGATGTCATTTTCTTCGAATACCGAATTACCAACACAGGTAATGACCAAACTCAGTTCTTTATTCCAGATTCACCTGCCAATGTAGACAATGGCACTTTTAACTCAACAAATAACCCGATTGAAATTATTGAATACAACGATGGCGTAACGGCTACTGCACTCAATATTCCGATCGCGACTGGAGACACAACTGGCAATATTGCGGGCCTTCCCAACGGCGGCTCGGTACCTGTAGATGGCTACATCATTGTACGCGTGCCTGTGAAAGCTAACGCGGGCCTAAATCCAGGCGTAGACCAAGTCACGGTTGTTCTGGGTAATACGGCAACCCCTGCGGATCAAAACGTACAGCTTGATAACAACGGCCAGTTTGGTGCTGGCAATAATGTTAATACAGTGGATAACCCCGGTACTGACAATGGCGATCTCCTCGGCGCGCCTGCGTTTGAACGGGAGGCCAGCAGCAGCCAGGTTACGGCAGTTGGAGCGGCTGACCTAGACTATGGTGATGCGCCTGATGCAGCAGCTGGTACAGCGACAGGAGATTATGAATCTGCGCCGGGTCGTGGTCCTAGCCACGTGGTCAGCGCTGCGCCCACTATTTTCTTAGGGACAGGCGTTGATACAGAGACAACCTTTTCTGAAGATGATGGGCCACCACTAGAAGACGATGCGGTTGTCGTAAATGATGGTGGGTCTAATCCTTCATTGCACAGTGAGACGTTTGTGGCTGGGCAAACTTACACCTGGGATGTCACCACTCAGGGGGCTGGCGAACTCACCATTTGGGTTGATTTTGACGGAGATGGTGATTTTGAAGATGATGGTCCGTTGCCTCGTGTGACCTCTACGGGTGCAACAGAATCTGTGAGCGTGACTGTGCCGTTTAGTGCGACGGGCGGAGCGACCTATGCGCGCGTTCGATATAGCTCGCAAACTAATTTGACTTCTACAGGTGCCGCGCCAGATGGTGAAGTAGAAGACTATACCATTAACATCGATGCTGCGGCTCCTGTCATGAGATTGGTGAAGCGGGTAACCCGAGTAGGGACAACAAACTTTAGTACGTTTGTAGATGATCCGGGTGATACCAATGATGATTCGGCTAACTGGCCAGCAGCACCGTATCTGGCGGGTGCGATCGCTGCTGATGCAGAGCCTGGAGAAGAAGTTGACTACACTATCTACTTCCTATCGGATGGGAACACACCCATCAACAACATCAAGATTTGTGACCTTATCCCGCCGAATACAAGCTACATCGCTAACTCACTGGTTATAAATCTGGGAAATGCAGATAATACAAGCAACACGTCTTTGACAGATGCTAGCGACGCACCCACTGACCTTGGCGAGAAATTTGCAGATACGCCTGCGCCACCAGCACCTTGCCCTACGCCAGGTGCTGGCATGGATGACGGCGGTGTATATGTAGAAATTCCGGGACCTGCTGATAATGCAACCGGCCCAGGGACACCGACAAGTTCCTTCGGCTATATTCGATTTACTGTGCAAGTAGACTAACCGGTTTAGTTCGAAGTTTTTTGCAGTAAAACACGAGAGAACAAGGTTAACTTAGCCTGAACGCGTCTGAAAAGCTTTGCGTTCAGGCTTTTTTGTGCGCTCCATTTATTCGCTAAATCATTCTCCTAAGACCATACTTAATCTCACTCCTAAGGTGTGAGCTCAATGCTGTGATTTGAGTAAGCGATCAGATGCTTTGTGGCGTGGTATAACCTAATCGGCCTTTAACGTTTCCCTTTTAAGCTTTTCAAGCGTTTTTTCGTTACAAAAAGCCGCAAGGGAATCTTTCGATGAATGGAGCAGCAAAAGTGTCTACATCCCAAATAAACGAGACTCCCATCTTACCTACGCTAGATAGCCAGCGAATTAGTTTTAAGGTGGAGGTTTACGATTCTCTATTATGCAAGCAGATGCTGATTGACAGGCAAATTGTCCATGCCATTTCTGCGACTGAAGAACCTGCTGATTCTAGGGTTTATTTGTCTTATGTAGCTGAGTTAAAGGACCGTTGTAATACACAGGCTCTGTTATTAAAAAACTTGCACAGTGAGCAGCTTAAGCTGCTGGTAACTCTGCTGTTAGAGAAAGCAGAAATCGCCTGTACCCAAATGGGAGAAGATGCTGCAGGGGCCTTGATCTCTTTGGCAGGTGAGCTAACACAATCTGGAACGCACACAGCATACACACCCACAAGGGCGCAAATGGTAGAAACACTTCAGCAGATTGCCATGCGTTTGGAGAAGCAAGATGCGGCTAAAGCTGCCAAGAAAATTAGAATTGCAGGCAATGCGATTCCTCTGTAAATCTATCTAGCTTAGTGACAGCTCAGGGATAGCAAACCATTGTACTATGTTGTCTCTTTCTGAGGCATATGCTCGTCGGAAAGAGACAATATTGCAGCATGTATACAAAAAAAATGATATTTCAGTTTTTTTGCTCGTACCTTGGATGTAACAAGCAGGCATGATGGATTGCAGCGGTCTCACGCGCGTTTTTTCCTTTAGCCCCTGAAATCCGTGACTTATCAGCATCTACCTCGCCACAGTAACCCCAAAAATACTGCTCGCCACACAGCAGATCAGCAGTATGTTGGTGCGAAGACTGGTAAAAAAAGACAATGGCACAACGTACTTTTCAAAAAAGTGTTTTTGAAAAGCGCACTTGCCAGTACGCTTTCCATCGCAACTCTGCTCGGCCTAGCATCCCCCGCGAGGTCGGAAGGCAGCGCGCAAATCGGCACCAATCAGCCGATTTTTGAGTATGGTGTTAGCTTTTCAAATACATCAACTGGCATCTTTTCCCCCAACCATGCCATTTATATCGATATCACCAGTCCTGGTGAGGTTATCAACATATCGGTCTGTGGTGAAGATAACACTGATGACATCCGCATAGAAATTTATAGCACTACCCCCAACGCGACCGATCCTGTCCTAGTGCCCACAACAGGTGCACTGCTAACGACTGAAAACTTAACCGACAGCAACGTGGATTGTGGAGATCCGATGACGGGTAATCTCACAACCCCCTTTCAGTTCACAACACCAACAACAGGAACATTTGAAGTTCGTTTCTTTAATGACACTGGGACAAACAATCTGCTCGATCGGATAGATGTAACTGTAACTTCTGATGCAAGCGATCCAGTTGACCCTACAGCTGCACAGGGGAGAATCTATTCCTACAGTTGGGCCTTTGATGCTGACGGCTTTGAGGTTCAACATTCTGCCGACACAGACTACTTCGTTAAGGTGCCAGGCGGTCGTTTCGGAGAAAACTTTGTCTGGCGATTAGACCTTAATAATTTTGCTGGCTTTGTCTATGAGATTGTTGCCAATAACCTAGGGGTTGACCCACCTTTTCAGGGGCTGAGCGTTAACTTTGTGGAAGGAGGAATCACTAATAGCATTACGCCTCTCTTTCCAATGTACCTTTCTCATCCTGCCGTTGTGGGTACACGGCCAACTTTACCACCAGAGGTGATCAACTTTAGATTTACGGATAGTGCGGGTGTAGACAATAGCATTTCTCCAGGCACGACCGGTGGTGTACAAGATAGCGGCACCTTTAGCTTTAATACAGATGTCGATGGGACATTTGTTATTGTGATCGACGCTGACCAGGATGGTCAATATGCACCGGGAGATACGTTTCTCTTTGGAGAAGCTAGCCCTGGAGCCAATAGCATTGTCTGGGACGGTACAGATAATGAAGGAAATGTCTTGCCAGATGGTACTTACTCTGCCCAACTGCAGGTACGTCTGGGTGAATTTCACTTTGTAGCGAGTGATGCTGAAACTAGCGGTGGCTTGACAGATCCAGGTCTCACTGTCTTCGAGTCTTTGGGTTCTGGCATCAGCGCCGACACCCTTGTTTTCTGGGATGACTTCACTATCTTAGGGGCAACGACTACATTGCCCACAGGGGAACTGTCTTCTAGTCCTGCTGCACGGCATACCTGGGGTGACAACAACACCAATGGTACAGGCTTTGGTAATCGTCGCTTTATTGACACTTATGTTTATGGCGACAGTACAACTACGACATCAGCCGCTATCATTGGCCCAGCAGATACGCCCATTGAGAGAGACTATGGCGACGCACCAGATACCGGAGCTGGTGGTACTGACAATACCAACTATGAGACGACAGAAGCCAACGGTGGTCCAAACCATATAATTACCGCTGGGCTGCAGATTGGGACTGCACCAGATGCTGACGATGGCACCCAGCAAAACACAGCAGCTGATGAAGATGATGCTACGGCTAGTGACGAAGGTGATATTACCTTACCTGAACTATTGACTAGCACGACCACCTATACAGTCAGCAACATTGCGGTGACAAACACCACAGGCAATGATGCATTCCTTACAGGCTGGATAGATTTTGATCAGTCTGGCACCTTTGACAGTGATGAACAGGCCACTGCAACCATCAGCAATGGACAGACCACAGCTGATTTGGAATGGAGTGCGACAGCAACTAATCCTATTCCCGCAGACATTACTGCAGGAACAAGCTATGCGAGATTCAGACTAAGCTCTACCGACGGACTAGAGGCAGTGGGTAGTGCCATTGATGGTGAGGTCGAAGACTATCAACTCGATATCGTATTCAACCAACCGCTGGGTAGCCCCTTCACCTGCGACTCTACCTTCTACATCACCATTGGCCCAGGTGGTGGGACCAATCAACAGCTATATAGTGTGGACCGCACTGGCACATCTTTCAACTTTAATACCATTGGTCCTGCCACAACCATAGCAGGCGGATATCCTAATAATTTTGACTACAATGCCCTTGCCTACAATCCAGTTGATAACTACATCTATGGCTACATCAACAATAGCGGAGCGACATCTGGACCCTACGGTCCTGGGAACGTCATTCAGATTGGGAGCGATGGCATTGCCCAATCCCTAGGCATCCCGGTTACCAGTGCGCCAAATGGGAATACAGCCCTATCAGGCAACTTTGTTGCTGGTGCAATCTTGTCGGATGAGACCTATGTGATTGGTCGCCAAGGGATTTTTGCCACCTTAGATATTTCGACAACGCCTCCAACCATTATTAACTCTCAGGCGTCAGTCTCTGGCGTGAGGCTCAATGACTTTGCGGTTGATCCAAGAGACCCAGCCTCGATCACGAATGGTAAGGTTTTCGCTGTTAATGAAAACGGCTCACAAGATAGACTGATTGTTTTAGATATCAGGAATTTTCCACCTACCATTGACAGCCAGGCTCCGAATGTGACGGGCTTTGCCCAGAACGCAGGCTCACAATTTGTCGATGCTTTCGGTACATTGTTTTTCCGTAGCGGAGCCGGCATTGATGCTCTGTACGAGGTAGATAGCGATCCTAGTAGCCCGACCTATGGAGTCGCCACTCAGGTCGCCACTACACCAACTGGAGGAAATCACGATGGTGTGAGCTGTCTGTTTGCGACTGCGATGCAAAAGACGGTGACCGACACAGATGACAATCCCATTACGACCATACCGGCTGGTGAAGTGGTGAGGTATGTCTACAGAATCGCGACAGGCAATGTATTGGACTTGACTGGGGTCACCTTTGAAGATGATTTGCGCAGTGTTGCTAGTGGCCCACCTATTAATGGCACTTTTACGGGTGATTTCACCGTATCGAATGGCTCAGGGACAGTGTCTTTTAGCAATAGCAATCAAACCTTACAAATCAGCAATTTGACCCTACCTGCGCAAGATCCCGTCATGCCGGATGGTGAAGTGTTGATCATTACGGCTGATGTTTTAGTGAGCGACACTCTAACAGTTGATACCTATTTCAATCAATCTTTCCTGACTACGCTACCAGCACAGTATCCGGCATCAATACCTTCTGATTATCCACCCTCCGCCTCTTATGAAGACCCCACACCGCTAGATGTGACGGCACCACTACCGACCGATCCCAATGTCATTTTGGTGAAGCGCATCACGGCGATAAATCGAGGACTGACCGGTGAGCAGCTTTTTGACAGCAGCTATATCGATGTAGGTAGCACAACAGACAATGACAATGAAGTGAACTGGCCAGGGGCGCCTATTGCTGAAAACTTTGGTGGTGGCGCCGGTACAGTAGAGAGATATATTACTGGCGTCTCGGGGATTGACGATGTAACGGCGGTGACTGGTGTAACGGTCAATCCAGGCGATGTTTTAGAATATACGATTCCATTTTTATCGAATGGTGCTGTGCCCGCTCAGGATGTGTTTATTTGCGATCGCATTCCCACAAATACAACGTTTGATCCCACCGCTTTCAACGGAAGCACACCTGCGCCAGGCGATCACGGTATTTTCATCAGCTTCAATAGCAACAATGTCGCTCTTACTAACGACAACGACGGCGATGAGATCGCCGATACCGGTGGCAACGACAACGGCATAGGTGGCTACTACTTTCCACCTACGGTAGATCCGAGTGTTGAACTAGGGACAACCATCAACTGCAACGGCAGTAACGACAATGGAGTCATCGTGGTAGATCTGAGCGATATACCGAACGCTACGGGCGATGGCACACCGACAGATGCCTACGGATTTATACGATTTCGCGCGATCGTAAATTAAATTTTCGATTAATTCGCCTCAGAGCAATTCACCATACCTCGAATACCCCTCTCACTAGCTAGTGAGAGGGGCATCGATGTTCAGGACAGTTTTCATGCATTGCGATGACCCTGAGAAAGCGCAAAAAACTAATACTTTTATTGATATCGACCATTGATGTCGACACGATGAGAACATGGCTCTCACCAATGTCAATAACAGCAGTCCTAGTGCCGTTATTAGCAACAATAACAACAGCATTTGAGACTATAGCCTCTGCCGCTGGGAGATTCCGGGAGGGACCTAAGCATCATGGTTAACTGCGATGCGACTAATGGCAGCGGTGTGCTTATTACCAACTTGAGCAGTATTCTGCAAACAATAGCCGTAGGACCTCCCCTCAGTTCCTACGGCTTTATTCATGGTAGGACCGTTATTGACTCACCTTGCCGTCGACTCAGATAGCTATCTCTTCATCTTACATTGATGTATTTTCCCACTACGTGAAAACACTAGTGGAATAAATGTAGGTGATGTGGGAAAAGTAATGTAGAGATGTTAATTTAACAAAGATTTCTTTGAGTCTACAGCCACTGGCCACGGAGATTACGCAGCTTCGGCTGTTTTTTGTAACTTATTCTTTTCGGAGCATTCTCTTTATGGGGACCTCCATTTAGTCGAATGGTGCTGATGCCATTAGCGACTGCTCAATAGTTTTAGGCTTCATTATTTTGAAGCCGCGCAATTAATAGAGGTGCCCTTCTGTTTGATATTGATATTTATTCAGAGGTTAGATTATGCCATTTACCACAGTTAATCGCACTGCTTTGAGCCAGAGAACGCACTTGGATAGTCAAGACTTTGAAGGTCAAGAGCGATCACTTCCAAATGAGGTGAACCTATCTAAAAAGCAGCCCACAAAGCAATCAATGAGCACGGCACAAGGGAAATCGCCTCACCATCCCCATGTTTACCGGGTGAATGTTGCCTTTGTAGATAATGACCCAGTTGTTCTTTAAGAGCTAGAGGCTATCTAATGTCTGCGAGTTGATATCTACGAGCAAGATGAAGGCGACTGTCAATTTTATTACACCTTATCTTGACCTTTACCCATACTGTTGTGTGTCGCCACTCAATCTACGAACAAACTCGGAGAAAGCCTCTTTGAAGTTAGCGTGAGAAAAGTAAGAAAAATCCGTGGGATTACTCAATCGAGATACAGGCTTTATGGATTATTGTATGAACAACGAGCACAAAGGTATGAAGAGAAGGTGTTCGGGTTTACATTAGGAGAACAATTTTGTTGAAACCATTCTGCTGTTTAGGATTGTTTCTCTTCACTGTTTTCCTAATGTAAACTTTTCTGATTTATCTCATTTTCAACAATCTTTTTCAGACGAATTAACACAGCAACCTTGTCTGATTTCGAGAACTGCTTCTCCAAAAGCCAATCTCTCAAACCAAACTGGATTTTGTGAAAGCATTAGCCCCCAACATCATTTTATTTTTTGCTTTGCCGTCATGAGGCTTTTTTCCATGGGTACATCTGCAGACTGCTTTCAAAACGACCTATCTCCAGTGTCCGACTCCGCTAGGTCTTTTAATCGCACAGGCTCGAATCTTATTTCGACAATTATGGCTACGAGTCTTTTACTGGTTTCTTTTCAGCAACCGGTAAAATCGCAAACAGAACTCACCACAACAGCTGTGAGTAATTCTATTACCATTGAAAGTCAGGCTCACTACAGCTTTTCAGTGCCGGGTGCTGATGTCACGCGGAATGGAGCGTCTGAGTCAGTCATGATTTATGACCAAAGCCAGACAGCGCAAGAGCCCCAACCACTTCACACCGAGGTGTATGGGAGAGGAAACAATGAACAGAGATTAACTGAACAAAACTCGGCTTTGCCACCTGAATCAGTCTCTGTTGTTGACTCGTCTGCCCACATGTAGTAACCGTTAAAGTGTTCTTCTATTACATACCGCGAAAAGATGTTCATTGAAGTTTTGTTCTTTATGCTTTGTTCTTTTTTCGGTGTCTTAACTATGGGTGTTGCCTTTGTGTTCTTTTTTGGTACGTCTGAAGAAAAGATCATGTAATGGCAAAAGCAGAGTAAGCCACCCGAGTCGCTCTCTTAATTGACAGCGACTCTTTTCTTTGACACCGTTAAGGAGCTTTATAGCGTGTCCTGGAGGTATCCGGGGGGCTGCTGACACATCAGGCTTTCAGCCTGTGAAATGTATCGCAGTTACGTGACAAACGCTATAGTTGCAGCTTCTTTCACATAACGGGGGATTCTAATGGCCGCGCTTGTTCTTAGCGATTTGATTATCTATCCTGTAAAGTCAGCAGCAGGCACTAGCCAAGCAGCTGCTAAGCTTACCGCCTGCGGTCTGGAGGGCGATCGCCGCCTCATGGTTGTCACACCAGAAGGGCACTTCTTGACTCAGCGACGTTTTCCCAAGATGGCGTTAATCAAGCCCTGGCCCGCTACACCAGGATCTGTAACCGTCAATGCGCCAGGCATGCCGAAGCTGCATGTAGCTATAGAAAATGACAGTACCCATGCGGTGGAAGTAGAGGTGTGGGGCGATCGCGTCTCCGCTACAGGGTGCGGCCCTGAAGCAGAGAAATGGTTTACCCAGTTTCTGGGCACACCCTGTCAACTCGTCTACCTACCCGACACATCAAAGCGACTCACTGACCACGGCAAGTTTGGGCCTGACGAAATTGTCAGCTTTGCCGATGCCTATCCTTACCTACTCATCTCTGGGGCCTCCTTGCGTGGGCTTAACCAGAAGCTAGCCGCAAAGCAGGTTTCACCTATCCCAATGGATCGCTTTCGGCCTAATTTCATCATCAGTGGTGACATTGAGCCCCACGCAGAAGATAGCTGGAAGCGTATTCGGATTGGTGAAGCCATCTTTACGGTGGCAAAGCCTTGTTCTAGATGTTCGATACCGAATGTGAATCAGGAAACAGGCGATCGCACTCAAGAACCCAGCCGTACGCTCGCCACCTATCGAGCGTGGGACAAAGCAATTTGGTTTGGACAAAACCTGATCCAAGAAACCAACGCAGGCAGCAGCTCCATACAGCTAAAAGTTGGCGATGCAGTCGAAGTGCTCGAATAATTATTCAGTCGCGCACAACACAGCGACCAGCGGCTAATTTCTCTTAAGATTCTCTTCGGGATCCTATCTATGAGATCATCAACTACAGATGCGGGTTATCCCAGCCATCTGTATCTTTTGATGACGCAGCAAAAATGCCTATTAAAACGGTTTCGACAACCCCCTTCGATGACCAAAAGCCCGGCACCTCCGGTCTTCGCAAGCAAGTCCCCACCTTTCAAAAGCCCAACTATCTGGAAAACTTTATCCAGTCCACCTTCAACAGCCTGGATGACTTGCAAGGGAAAACCCTTGTCGTCGGTGGCGACGGTCGCTACTACAACCGGCCCGCGATTCAAACGATTTTGAAAGTGGCTGCAGCCAATGGCGTCGGCAAAGTCCTCGTTGGCAAAGGCGGCATTCTCTCCACACCTGCTGCCAGCTGCATCATCCGCAAAAACGGTGCGATCGGCGGCATCATTCTTTCTGCCAGCCACAATCCGGGTGGGCCCGAGGGAGATTTTGGCGTCAAGTACAACGTTTCCAATGGCGGCCCTGCCCCCGAAAAGGTTACCAGTGCCATCTTTGAGAACAGCAAGTCCATCGGCGAATACAAAATCACTGATACCAAAGACATCGACCTCGATGCCCTCAGTGCCACAAAAATCGAAGGCATGGAGGTTGAAATTGTAGATTCTGTGGCCGACTACGTTGAGCTGATGGAAAAGCTCTTCGACTTCGACAAAATTCGTCAGCTGCTCACCAGCGACTTCACCATGTGTATGGACTCGCTACATGCGGTCACAGGGCCCTATGCCAAGCAGATTTTTGAGCAAGCCCTCGGCGCTAAAGCAGGAACGGTCACCAATGGAGAGCCACTAGAAGACTTTGGCGGCGGTCATCCCGATCCGAACCTTGTCTATGCCCACGACTTGGTGGAAACCATGTTTGCCGAAAATGCGCCTGATTTTGGTGCGGCCTCCGATGGCGATGGCGATCGCAACATGATCCTCGGCAACAACTTCTTCGTCAACCCCAGCGATTCCCTCGCCCTCATCG
>ERZ1740067.884-NODE-884-length-22379-cov-8.506047_pt1 | contig 22379 bp, 19 predicted proteins | sample MGYA00581736_ERZ1740067 | MGnify/ENA primary metagenome ERZ1740067 (study PRJEB43018, sample SAMN04849236) | marine metagenome | isolation source: floating plastic debris | place: Pacific Ocean | collected 2008-08-27 | study: EMG produced TPA metagenomics assembly... | reverse complement strand
AGGCAAAGACGATCAAAGCCCACGGCCTTTGCGCCTAGGGAGAGCGCCTTGAGCATGTGCGGGCCACGCTGCACTGCGCAACAAGCCAAGATGATCCACATGATGGCCTCTATCTTTGAGCTGACGTGACAGAGCGTTTTCTACAATCGCGAATTTCTGAAGCCTATTGATAGCTCTAGCAAGATGCTGCTGGACCTGAATGTGGTGCTGAGGCGCGCAATCAATGAATGGGGCACGCCTCGCGCAAGAGAGGCAGCCGGTGAAGATATCGACCTTTTCGAGCGCTCCCTCCGTTTGGGAATGGAACAACAAAGGCGTGAAGGGCTGGCTGACAAGCGGCATATATCTGCGTCTTGAACCGAAAGAATTTCAACAGAGCACTTCAGGCCGCTTTGGCCATGTCCTGTGCCCCGGTTAGGCAGCGGGCGGATCTTCCTGAGGTTTTGGCGCGTTTTTGCTGCACATCCGGTCGTTCTTGCCGGCGCAGGCCAAAGCCACCGCTCCTGCCGTGAGTCCAACGCCCACAATTGCGCCTCCGATGACCGCGCCCGTTGCCAGCTTGTGCGCAACGGCCAGTTTCTTGAGCATGAACATACTGGAAAGGACCATGTGCATCTCCTGTTTGCGTCTCCTTGCGCAGGACGTAGCCGCAGCAGAGCGTCAGACCACAGGGTCCAGTGCAAAGCGGTCAATAGGTCGCGCGGGATGGGTCCAGAAAATGCACCATTCTTTCGCGGAATTCGGTTGAAACCCGACGCATCTGCAACATGATCCCTTGGCATGACAACTCTTGAGATCGAAAACGTCCAGGACTATCCCCGGCCCCCTGCCTTGGAAGCCGTGACGCACCGCATCCGCGTGATGTTGGGAGGCGAGACCGTGGCGGACAGTCACGCAGCACTGCGGGTTCTGGAAACCCATCACGCGCCCACCTACTACATTCCGCCACAGGATGTGCTTGCGCGGCTCACGGCCTCGCCTGGCACAAGCTTTTGCGAATGGAAGGGCCGCGCGGCTTACTTTGATATCCATGCAGGCGGCAAGACGGCAAAGCGCGCGGCATGGTCTTACCCCGCCCCCACGGCGGGGTTCGCGCCGTTGGCGGATTACCTGGCAATCTACGCCAGCGCGATGGATGCCTGTTTTGTGGGCGAAGAACGCGTCATTGCGCAGCCCGGTGATTTTTATGGCGGGTGGGTGACCGGCAATTTGCGCGGAACCGTCAAAGGCGCGGCAGGAACGGAACATTGGTAGGCGACGCGCCCAGCATTGCGATCATCGGGGCCGGTGTCGCAGGACTGACCTGTGGGATGAAGCTGGCCGCGTTCAGCGCAAGATGCACGATTTTTGACAAAGGGCGTGGGCTGGGCGGCAGGCTGGCCACGCGGCGGGCCGAAGGTGGGTTTCAATTCGACCACGGGGCGCCCTATCTGGCAGCCAAGAGCGGAAAATTTCTATCACTTTTGCGGCAGGCAGAGGCAGCGGGGGCCGCGGCACCATGGTCACCGGAGGGCACAGAGCCGGGCTTCGTCGGTGTTCCAGGCATGACTGGGCTTGCTAAATACATGGCCGACGGTCTCGATATTGTGAAAGGCACGCGCATTGAGGGCCTGATGCCCGATGGTGAGGGCTGGATCCTGCAGTGGGAGGGCGGCGAGCGGCGCTTTGATATTGTCATCCTCACGACCCCTGCCCTGCAAACGGTGGATCTTCTTCCCGACGAGCATCCTCTGGCTGGTATGCTAGACGCTGTGCGCATGGATCCGTGTTTGACGCTGATGGTGGGCATTTCGGACGAGGTTGATGTTGCGCGCGGTCTGACCGGTGACAGCTGCGAGGAAATTGCTTGGATGGCTGAGGACAGCGCGAAGCCCGGCAGGCCAAATGCGCGCTGCTTTGTCGCCCATGCCAGCACATCTTGGAGCGAGCGGCATCTGGAGTTGAATTTGGATGAGGTGGCAGCGCGTTTCCTTCCGATGGTCTTAGCGCGTTTAGACCTGCCGGAGACCTACGCGCCAGCGTACGTTTCTGCGCATCGGTGGCGTTATGCGCGCGCCTCCCATCCGTTGGGACAGGCTTACCTGGCAAATGACGCGCGCACGCTCTTTGTCGGCGGGGATTGGTGCCTTGGCAACAGTGCAGAGCACGCATGGGAAAGCGGGCAAGCAATCGCAGCAGCGATCGGTGGCGCCATCAAGGCGTAGCGGGACGCACCCGGCCAGTGTGCGCAAGGCAAACGGCATCAAAAAGCCCAGCGCGCCCCCAGTTTCATTTGTCAGGCAAAGAAACTTATGCAATGTGGCGCTCGGGATGCATGGGTAGGACAGATCAACCAAAAGATGATGGCAGAGAACTCTATTACATCCATCCACAGGTTCGATGCGATCCAAGACGGCTTGACGAACGCCGCCGCACGTGACGGTGCGTTTTCTGGGGGCGATGTTGCCAAACTGATTGATAATGCGTTGCATGACGCGTTGCGCGATCCAGACACGGTGTTTTCGCTCGATGTGTTCGACACGCTGCTTTTGCGTGACAACAGTTCGGAAATGAGCCGGTTTTTCGAGATCGGCGCGCGCATGGCGGCGATTGCCACAGAGACGCTCGGGCAACAGATCACTGATTATCGTGGATTTATCCTGCGCGATCTGGGCACGCGGGCTAGCTATCGTGCGGCGCCAAGGCGCTTGGGATGTAGAGAAGGCTCTTTAACCGAGATCCACAGCACTGCGAGCCGGCTGCTCTGTGGGGATGACCGGCTGGTCGATGCGTTCGTTGAGGCCGAGCTTGACTATGAAGCAACAACCTTGACGGTGAACCCATTGCTGCTCTCACAGTGTGAAAAGCACGCGCAAAAGGGGGGCCGTGTTATTCTGATCTCTGACATGTACATGCACGCGGATCAGATCAAAGCGCTTTTGAGGCGGTTGAATATGGATTTGGACATGCTGGGCGATGTCACCTCAAGCGCAGATCAGAGCGTCTCCAAAGCATCCGGGCATCTCTTCGTTGAGGTTGCCGAGCGGATGGATGTCGCCCCGGAGCATTTCTTTCACATCGGCGACAGCTGGCGCGGGGATTACTATCAGCCTTGTCAAAACGGTTGGCGCGCGTTGCATCTGCCGCTCGCGACCGCAGACATCGAAAAACGCAGGGCCGATCATCTTGCAGCAGAGCAACGGCTTTTGTCTGGCGGGCAATATGCGCCGCCCATTGCCCTGCCTCACTAGAGAGCCCGATGCCATGTTAAGCGACACAGAAGGTGCTTTGACTGAGACGCTCACACGCCACATAGGTTATGACCTGCTGGGGCCTGTGGTGCATCGCTGGCTCATGGGCCTGCATCAGCACATCCTCTACTTTGACGACGGCAAGACAAAGTTCCTTTATTGCGCGCGGGCCGGTGTGCGAATTGAAGCGCTTTACCGGATTTTCTGCGAGGCGCGGGGCGCGCCTGTCACGGGCGAGATGTTTTGGCTCTCACGCATGTCTGCGTGCAAAGGGTGTTTCACGGCCTCCGAGGCACGGGCCTCGGCCCTGATTGCCCATGAATTTCAGATCCTGCCCATGCGCGAACTGATCCGCTCAGTGATGCGGAACAAAGCGACCATTCTGGCACGCATGGATCTGGAGAACGAGGCGTTTGCGGCCCCAGGCACGAGCTTTCCCCACTGGATCAGCGGCAAGAGTGCGGAAGCCAAAGCGATGCGGAGTTATCTTCGGGACTGCTCTGCGTCTTTTCAGACCTATGTCAGTGATCTTGTCGAGGGCAGTGAACGCGTTGTTCTGATCGACAGTGGCTGGCAGGGCACGACCCAGAGCCTCCTGAAAAACAGTTTTCCAGATGTCGATTGGAAAGGGCTCTATCTTGGCCGGTTCCTGGGCAAAACGCATGATCCCAGCGTGGCGGATGACGTGATCGGCATTCTCTTTGAGGCCGATCAGTACAGCCCCGAGATCCCCGAGAGCGCCTTCATCCTACATCACCATTTGATTGAGACACTGCTGGAACCTAATGCACCGTCGATCGAGGAAGTGGTGGGTGGACCCCTCGATGCGGTGGTGCAGAAGCAGATTGAACAGAATCTGAGTGAGGTGGTGAGTGCAAGCGATGACGCGCTTTACCTTCATGTGAAGGCCTACCTGGAGGATCACGCGGCGCTTGACGAAGGCGAGACACTGTCGCGCTACGCGCCCGCGATGCGAGAGCTGTCGCGGATCATCACCATGCCAACGCGGGACGAAGCGCTGGCCACGATTTCCAAGGATCGCTCTGCCGATTTTGGCAAGATCCTGCATGTGCCTGTGCTGCTGCCGCGCAATCACCCTGAGTTTACAGACCCCGAGACGCGCATTGCCAAGGCGCTTTGGAAGCCGGGCCAGATCGCGTTGGAAGAGGAGAGTGTCGCCTCTGCCCGCGCCAAGCAACTGACCCAGATGGGCCTGAGTGACAGCGCGTCATATTTTGACCCCACCTCAGCCAAGGATCAAACGGTTACCGCTGCATCTGCAAAGCTGCCTGAGAAACCGCTCGTTGCTGTGATCACCCGCACCAAGAACCGCCCTGTGCTGCTCAGACGCGCGGCCAAGAGCGTGGCTGACCAAACCTATGACGGCTATATCTGGGTGGTCGTGAATGACGGCGGCAGCCGCGAAGAGGTCGAGCGGGTGATCGCACAATCCGGTGTCGATCTGCGCAAGGTGCGTCTGGTGTCCAATGAGGTGAGCCAGGGGATGGAGGCGGCCTCCAACCTTGGAATTCGCAGCGTTGAGAGCGATTATGTCGTGATCCACGATGACGATGACAGCTGGCATCCTGCGTTTCTGAAAACGACGGTTGAGTATCTGGAAAGCAGCGCTGGCGCCCGCTACGGCGGGGTGGTGACGGGCACCACCTATGTATCCGAAGAAATCCGCGGAGATGAAGTGATCATCCACTCAAAGCGGCCTTACAATCCGTGGCTGCGCGGCATTCAAATGACAGAACTGGGCGCGGAAAACAAATTTGCGCCCATTGCCTTTATCTATCGCCGGGCGCTTTATGATCGTGTCGGCGGCTACAATGAAGAGCTGCCTGTGCTTGGGGATTGGTACTTTAACCTGGAGTTTCTGCTGCACAGCGATATCCGCGTCCTGCCGGAACCTCTGGCACTCTACCACCACAGAGAACGCGGCAAAGGCGACAGCACGTATTCGAACTCCGTGGTGGGCGGCATCAGCAAACATGAAGAATTCCATTCCGTTGTGCGGAATTCTTTCCTGCGCAAATACAGCACACAGACCTCGGCGGCGTTGGCCGTGATCATGGGCGCATATGTCAACGAAAACCGGCAGATATCGGGCAAGATTTTTGACGAGGTTGCAGGCCGGGGCCAAGGCCCAGGTGCGGCCAGTGGCGGTGGCGGTTTGGTCGAGATGGCCGATCGCGCCTATTTGGTCGCGGCCTATAACGGTAAACTGGCCTCGATGAAGTCGAAGATGTATGGCCGCGGTCGCAAGCTGACCGCGCTTGACATGGACGCAGGCTGGGACGAGATCCTGGATCGGTTTACAGAGATCGCAGAGCCCCTGCCCACGCCGCCGTCCTTTTCAGAAAGCGCGTATCTGGAACAGAACCCGGATGTGGAACAGGCTGTGAAGACGCAGGTCGTTCCAAGCGCATTTGAGCATTACGCCCGCCACGGTCGATTGGAAAACCGCAAACGCGCGTAGCTTTGCGTAGGTTTTGGAGCGGTCGAGTTTCAGACAGCAAACGGGATTGCGCTGAGCTGGCCCGTGACCGGCCCTGCATCCTTCATCACCTCCACCCTGTCGCCCGGCTGCGCCTCAACGGAGACCAGCGCATAGCCGATCATGCGTTGCATGCGATAGGACCATGCCTTGTGGGTCATATGGCCGATGACTGCGCCATCTTTCACGATATCGAGCCAGATCGATTGATCTTCGTTCTCTTCACCGCCCTCAAGAACGATCCCAAGTTGGTGCCGTTTCACGCCGCCTTGCTTGATCTTGCGCAGAGCTTTGACGCCGATGACATCATCACTCACATCAAGGTCGATGAATTTTCCCATGCGGACCTCAAACGGGTTGGTGCTGTCATCTGTATCCGTGCCGTAGTTCAATAGGCCGCTTTCCGTGCGCTCTGAAGGGTTGGGGTAGCCGGGGCCAATGTCGAAGGGTGTGCCGGCGTCTTTGACGATGCGCCAGAGATCGTCACCTTTTGTGCCATCCCGAAGAAAGAGTTCGAAACCGCCCTGCTTGGACCATCCTGCGCGCATCACGGTGATTGGGATGCCTTCGATCTCTGTATCCTTGAACCAGAAGTATCGCAGGTCTCGCACCCAATCGCCAAAGAGCGATGCGACCACGTCCTCGGCCTTTGGCCCCTGCACTGCCAAAGGCGACACATCGGGCTCGCTCACCTCAACATCCAGCCCACGCTCGCCCGCCACGCAGCGTGCCCAGAACCAGATGTCGGAATTGCCGATAGAAAGCCAATAGCAATCATCGGCCACTTTCATCGCAATCGGATCGTTGATCAAAACGCCGTTGTGATCGCAGATGGCCACATATTTGCCCTGCCCTATGACCTGAGATGAGAGATCCCTCACGCAGAGAATCTGCGCCAGTTTGGCCGCATCCGGCCCCTTGAGCTGCACCTGCCGCTGAACCGCCACATCCCACATGGACACGCCATTGATCAGCCGCCAATACTCGGCCTCCCGGTCGCCATAGCCGCGCGGGACCAGCATGTTGTTATAGGTCAGCAGCGTTTCGGCGCCTTCCTCAATCGTTGACGTGTAGAATGGAGATTTTCTGAGGCGGCCAGCGGAAACGATGTGTGCCATGCATAACTTTCCTTTTGTCAGAATATGTCGAGAAAGGCAGTATGATCTGGGGATGGATCACGGTACCTGAGCGTTTTTCTACACCGGAGTGATCGGTTGCGAAATGGATTTCATCTTGGAGGCGCCTGAGACATTTAACGCAGGTTTGGGGAAGGCTCTGCGGCGTCAATATCGGCGGGCAGCTCATCATCTTCCTCCAAAGAAAAGACCACGGCTGTGGTTTTGGGAACAGGCACAAATTCGGCGCGCTCCGTGTAGTCGCGATTGCGTTTTGCGATCCGGATGCTTGTGAAAACGGCCAGCACCAGCAAGACCAAAGCGATGAAGGCAAAGAGGCCGCCGCTGCGCTCTGGACCCATGAACAAAGATGCCGCCAAAGGCCCCAGGGCGGCACCGGTGGAATAGGCCAAGAGGAGCCCGCTGCTGACTTCGACCATCTTCGAATTGGGGGCGTAGTCATTGGCGTGCGAGAGGCACATCGCATAAAGCGGCACCATCAGCGCGCCATGGGCCACGGCGATGGCGAAGATCGCCCAATCTGCCGCGAGGTCGATGTATCCGATGACGATCCCGGTGCCGACACCCCCGAAGGCGATGGCGGCGATGATGTAGCGGCGATCGACCCGGTCACTGAGCCATCCCAGCGGCCATTGCGATAACGTACCGCCAAGCACAAAGGCGGCCATTAGGAAAGCCACGTCGCTCACGTCAAAATCTCGTTGCTGCGCAAAGACGGGGCCCAGAGACCAAAACGCTCCTTCGGCAGCGCCCACCAGAAAGCATCCGATGAGGCCAACGGGTGAAAGGTGATAGAGGCTGCGAATGTCGATCTTGGCGGTGGTGATCGGTGTAGGCGTGGCCACGCGCACCAGCGTCAGTGGCACGATGGCCAGGCAAATGAGCATGGCGACAAGGATAAAGGGGCGGTCATCCTCTACCGCGTAGAGATTGATCATCAATTGACCGGCGATGGTCAGCATGTTGGAGACGATAATATAGGCCGAGAGGACACGGCCACGGTTGTCATTGTCTGATCGATCATTGAGCCAGCTTTCGATCACCACAAAGAGCGCAGCGAAGGCGATGCCGTGCAGGAACCGCAAGATGGCCCAGACATATGGATCAGGCAGGATCGGGAAGGCGAGCGACAGCGCCGTTGTGATGGCTGCGACGCCCGCGAAGGCCTGAATGTGACCCGATGAGCGGATGATGCGCGGACACCAAAAACATCCGATGGCAAAGCCCGCGAAATAGGCTGTGCCGAGGGTGCCGATCAGGACGACAGAGAACCCTTCGGCATCTGCCCTAAGAGGAAACACCGTTTGAAAGAGGCCGTTGCCCGCCACCAGAAACCCAACGCACATCAGGATCGAGGCGATGGATTTGAAGGACGAGGCTTGGGTGGCCGCAGACGTCACGCTGGTCGCGGCCGGAACAGGTGTTTGGCCTCAAGCTTGATGGGGAAGCGCAGCCTGATCTTGGCGTCGGCCTCTCGGCTGAGGTAGTTGGGAACATGCTCGGCCAGGATCTCTTGCGTGCGGGTCTGGCTGTGCTCGAAGAGGTCTTTGGAGCCTTCGGCCTGCCACTGATCCACGGGGCTGCGGTTCATCAGCATGGGATAGACATATTCGGTTTCCATGACTTCGAGCGTCTGGCCGTGGCCGAGATAGTGGCCCGGGCCCGTGGCGCATTCGTGGATGGTGTCGACCGAGAGCGTGTCATCGGTGATCTCGATGCCGCGCAGCGTACGGGCGATGGCGCCGATGATGTCATTGTCGATCACCATGGATTCGAAACTACAGCCCATCAGGCTGCCCATCATGCCGCCAACTTCGCAAAGCCGATTGGCTCCGGCATGGGCGGCGAGCGTGTAGGTCAGTGCCTTTTCAAACCCGTATTGTGCGTCGGGGATCTTGGCATCGGTCATGCCGCACCCGACAGAGTTGGGCAGGTCGTAGAAATTGCCCATCTGCACAGCGGCGGCAGCCAGGATCGCCTGCTCGCCGCTGCCGCCGGTGAAGGAGCCGGTGCGCAGGTCGGTGATGAAGGGCCAGGCGGCAAAGGAGACCGGGCAACCCGGCGTGATGAGGTTCACGACCGCCACGCAGGCCAGCGTTTCGGCGACGACTTGGGCGAGGATACCGGCCATGGGCGCGGGGGCTGTGGCCCCGGATTGTGGGGCGACGGCGATGTCGCTGGTTAGCCGCAGGCGGCTTGCGTCCATCAGGGTTTCGAGGTTTTCCCGCCCGAAGCGCAGGGGCGAGACGATGGGGCAGCCGCCGAAGATGACAGAGGGCTTTTCGAGGAACTTGCCTTCGCCGCCCGAAGCGAGATCGAAAATCTCCAGTGCGGGCTTGATGTGCTCGCGCTTGCGGAAGGACATGCAAGCCGGTTTCTCGGACCCCGCCATCATGGCGTAGACTTGCGTCATGTCGTGTTCGAAATCGTCAGGCACGTCGGTGGCCAGCACGGTCGCGCCCAGCATGTGGTAATTGTCGAGCGCGTCGACGAGGCGGGTGAAATCGTAGATGTCTTTGGCCGTCGAGGGGCGGTAGCTGCGGGTTTTTGGCTCAAACGTCGTGACGGCAGTGCCGGAGTTGGAGAAGAAGACGTGGTTCTTCCGGCAATGGATGTCGTCCTTGCCTGCGCGGCTGCCGCGCGCGTGAACGTAGTATTCGTTGGCGGCGACCGAGAGCAGGTCCTCCATCAGAGCGCGAGGGAAGCAAAGGCGACCGTTATCGCGCAGGATGGCCCCTTTGGGCAGCACGATGTCGAGGAGTTCGGGGATTGGGTCGCCGATGCCGGTGCGCTCGAGAATCGTGAGCGCGGCATCGTGGACGCGCTCCATGTCTGCCCGGGTGAGTGGCTGGAACTTGCCCCCTTCGATCCCCGGCCAGATAGCGGGGGATGGAGCCACGGCTTCGCGTTGAGCCACTCGGGCGGCGCGGCCTGCGCCTCTGCGTCTTGTGCGGGTTGCTTCGCTCATTCTGCGGCTCCTTTGAGATAGGGGGTGGTCTGCGGGTGAGGACGTTCTGTCATTTCACGGCGGAATGGGGCGTCGGCGATCTTGGAGGGGCTTTCCTCAAGCGATCGCGCGGCGAGGTGGCCGGAATGGGTGGCGTCAGCGATGAGACCCGGGGCCAGGGCATCCCCGATGAGGTCGATTGCGTGACCGGCCTCGCGGAGCGATGTCGCGAGGGCCATGTTGGCCTGCCGGGCGGTGACGAGGATCAGGGTATCGCAGGGGATGGTGCGCGTGGTCCCGCCGTAGACGGAGGAGACCATGAGGGCGTTCTTTTCGGTGTCACAGATCTTAGCAGAGAGCTGCAGGTCGAGGCCGCGCTCTGTCAGTTCAGACTGCAGTTTGTCCTGTTCAAGCGTGAAGGTGGTGAACGGGGCGACGATGCTGGCGGTGGAGAGGAAGACCGGGTTCAGATCCGCCAGATGGGTGGCGAGCGTGCCGCCCATGTAGCCGTGATCATCATCGTAGATCACAATGCGGCCCTGCGGAACCACGCCGTTCATGATGTCGTCAGGCGTGAGGATTTGTAGGCTGCCGTGCCAGTTCATCGGCGCGTAATGCGTGCGCCCGGTGCCGTCATTGCGCCAGGTGGCGCCTGTGGCGACGAAGACATGATCCGTGGCAAGCTCCGTCACCATATCGGCATCCACGATGCTTTCGGCGAACATGTAGACGTTGGGCATCTGGCGCAGCTCGTAAAGGCGATTGTCCACCACGCGTTTCCACGGCGAGAGGCCCTTGAGCGTGCTTTCCAGCAAGGCGCGCCCGCCGAGCTCTGACCGGGCTTCGGCGAGGGTCACCTCATAGCCGCGCCGGCCCAGCTGCAGGGTGCATTCGAGGCCTGCGGGTCCGGAGCCCACCACGAGGCAGCTGGCGTCGCTCACCTTGCTGTCGATTACTTCGGGGTCCCAGCCACGGCGCCATTCTTCGCCCATGGTCGGGTTCTGGGTGCAGCGGATGGGCACACCGAAGCCTTCGCAGCTTGCACAGATGTTGCAGCCGATGCATTCGCGTATGTCGTCGATGCGGCCTTCGCGGATTTTCGTGGGCAGGTAAGGATCGGCGATGGAGGGACGCGCGGCCCCGATGAAATCGAGCACGCCCTCGCGCACCAGTTTGACCATCAGATCGGGGGAGGAATAGCGTCCCACGCCCACGACGGGCTTGCCGGTCGTCTGGCGTACGAAGCTCATGTAGTCGACCTGCGCGCCTTCGTTGGGTTCGAACCGGGAGGAGAGCGTGTCGTTGGTCCAATCCGAGACGTTGACGTCCCAGAGGTCTGGCAAGTCGGCCATGAGTTCCACCACGGCGCGGCCTTCTTCCTGGGCCTGCATGCCCCCTGCCCCAAGGTTTTCGTCCAGGGCCAGCCGCAGGGCGACGGCGCAGGTGTCGCCAACCTCTTCTTGCGTCTCTTCCAGCAATTCGCGGATGAGACGCGTGCGGTTTTCGAGGGAACCGCCGTATTCATCCGTGCGTTGGTTGTAGCGGTTGAGGAGGAAATGCTGGGGCAGTGTCATCTCGTGCCCGGCGTAGACGTAGATGATGTTGAAACCTGCCTGCTTGGCGTTGCGCGCAGCCGTTCGGTGCCAGCGGCGCAGTTCGCGGATGTCAGACTTGTCCATCGTGCGCGCCATCTTGGGGTAGCCGTCGGCAAGCTGGCGTTCAGAGACGGTCAGGACGGGCAGGCGTGTGTAGAGGTTGCTCGACATGTGGCCGTTATGGACAAGCTCTATCCCGGCAAGGGAGCCTTCACGGTGCACAGCGTCGACCATCAGCGAGAGCGCGGGGATATCGCGTTCATCCCAGAGCCGCTGTTCGGGATAGGGGGAGAGATCGGTGGAGGGGTGGATTTCGCACTCTTCGGTGCAGACCACGCCCCAGCCGCCGCGTGCCTTTGTGCCCCGCATCGCGGCGTGGGCTTGGGGCCTCAGGTGACCCATTCCGCAGGCGTGGGGCACTTGATAAAAGCGGTTGGGCGCTGTGACAGGCCCGACCCGGACCGGATCAAACAGGGTGTCATACTGGGTCATTCCCGCGCCTCTTTGGTTGCTTGCGCTGCCGGTTTCCTGGATGGAGCACGCTTGATCCTGGTGCGTGAACAGCCAAGGTGCGCGTGCTTTTCTTTCCATAGACGAATTGGTAAACGATCGTTTACAATAAAGCGCAAACCGCGTTCTGCGTCAAGAGAGTTGCGAGGCGTGCGCGGATGCTGGAAGGTGCCGGCGCCTTCGAGGACAGTGTGAGGAGAGTGACCCATGTCCAAAGCCGCTGCTGAACGGCTTATCGCTGCCACGATACGGTCTATCGCCAAGCACGGGCTTGAGGGCACAACCGTGACCAATATCGTGGCGGAGGCCGACCTCACTCGGGCCATGATCATGAAGAGTTTCGGCAACAAGGACGCCTTGCTGCGCGCCGCGGCAGAGCGATTTGGGCAGACGTATTTTGACACGGTTTCGGATCTCATCGCGGATGCAGGGCCAGACCCGAGGGACATTGTGCGGGCTATGGTGCGCGCGGATCTGCACGAAGAAGTGCTCAATCCTGAAACGATCACCGTGCTGACCGTGATGCGCAGCCTCGCCCATGGCGATCCTGAGATCCGGACGTTTTCGTCGACCCGTGACGGGCGGCTGAGGGATGATTACACCAATGCGATTGCAAGGTCCCTTGGGCCACGCAGCTCTGACGACGCTCTCGCCAAGGATCTGGCAACCGCGACGATCGCGATGCTTGAGGGGTTTTGGGCCGACTATTTTCTGTTCGTCGACCGGTTTGACCGCGCCAAGGCGGAGAAACTGGTGATGATGCTGCTGGAGCCCGATTGGGCCACGGAATCGACAAACTGATGCGCCGCGATCTTTGCCGTATGCAAAGGCTGGATAACGCTTTTTTGTCGGCAGGCTGACACTTCTCTAGGCGGGCGCTTTTCAATCGCTTTGCCACGTTATGTACGTGCCGCATGACGCGGATCCGACGCCTTATTTCAGCCAAGCCCTCCAGCTGACACAGCGCCTCTTCTGCAGAAGCACATGCGCCACAGCCCACGGCGAGGGTTTTATTCTGGCGCACCATTGAAATTCGGCTCGGAACGTTTATTGTCAATTTTGACAGTTAATCGAACGCCAGCTTTGCCAGCCTCATATCGTCTGCGTCTGAGCCCGCGTTCCAAAGGGATGGACACATGTCGAAAACCGACACTGCGCGTTTCCTGATGCAGGCAACATTGGGCTACGATCAGGCACTTCTTGAGGATGTGGCTGCGACCGGACCACGCGCCTGGCTTGAGGCGCAACTAAACAACACGCCGAGCACGGTCCGCCCCTATGAACCCGCAACGCGCGCGCTGTGGCTCTCCTTCAAAGAACGGCTCGTTCGCGCTCATGGCGAAGATCTGATCAACGGGGACGGCAACAATCCTGCCCTGCCCTATAAGTGGTATTTCCGCATGGCGTGGTGGCAGCATCTTCTTACACGTCGCGATGATCTTTTGCGGCAGCGGGTGGCGCAAGCGCTCTCGGAAATTCTCGTGGTCTCGGATGCGTCCTCGCTTGAGCTCAATTCGATCGGGATGGCAAGCTACTATGACCTGCTCTATGATCACGCGTTGGGCAGTTACGGCGACTTGCTGAGCGAGGTCGCGCTGCACCCGATGATGGGTATCTACCTCACCCATATAAACAATCAGAAATCCGATCCTGTCCGCAACATTCATCCCGATGAGAACTTTGCTCGGGAGATCATGCAGCTTTTCACCATCGGGCTTTTTGAGCTGAACCCCGATGGCAGCGAAAAACTAGACGCGGCGGGCAAGCCCATTCCAACCTATGACAACCGCGATATCAAGGAGATGGCGCGGGTGTTCACGGGCGTTTTGCCTGCCGCTTATCACTATGAATGGGTCACGAGCTGGTGGCTGGAGAGCTACAACGGCAGCGCGGTGGGCTTCAATGACGGGGTGGAGACGGCCTATAAGACCGTGCCCTTCATCGAGGCGACCAAGCCCATGATCATCGATGAAAGCTTCCATGATCGTGGGGCTAAACCGCTGCTGAACGGCGGGATCACTCTGCCGGTCGGTCAGGATGGGCCGGAGGAAAATCGGTCGGCGGTCACGCAGCTCGTGGCGCAGCCGTCGACGGCGCCGTTCATCGCGCGGCATCTGATCAACCGCTTGGTGACCTCGAACCCTTCGCCGGATTACATCGCGCATGTCGCTGATGCTTTTGGACCCACGGGGGATTTGAAGGCGGCCGTGAAAGCCATCCTGACCTGGCCGCTGGATCATGAGGTGGCCGAGCAACGTTTGCCCTCCGCGCGAGCCGTCGGTGCGAAGCATGTTCAATCGCAAAAGCTGAAATCGCCGCTTCACCGGGTGACGCAACTCCTCTTGGCCTTCAACGCTCATAACAGCAGTGGCAAGCCGTGGCTCTTGGGCGATGATCTTGAAGCGACGCTGGCGATGCACCCGATGGCTGCGCCCACGGTGTTCAATTTCTACAAACCGGGCTTTGCACCCCATGGCGATTTGCAGGGCATGGGGCTGAAGGCGCCGGAATTTCAGCTGCACACCTCTGCCACCTCTGTGGCCTATGTAAACCTGGCGTATCAGTGGTTTATGGAGGGCGATTTGCCCCTCGTATCCACCCAGATCGGGCAAGGCGATGAGCAGCGCATGGTGATGGAGATGTACCCGCCCACGCTGCGCCGGCGCTATGGCGATGTGCTGCGGTTTGATTTCAAAGACGAGATCGAGATGGCCAAGGATCAAGGCCAGCATGATGCGCTAATTGATCGGATGTCGGTCCTGCTGACGGGCCATGTGGATCCAGATCTGAAGGCGCGCATCCAAGCTGCGTGCATCCCGATGCGAGACCGGCCTGAGCGGCTGGTGCAGACCATAGGCTTCATGATTGCGGTCTCTCCCGAATTCACAGTGCAGGAGGCGTAGGGCCATGCTGACCAAGACTTTGACACGGCGCCATTTCCTGTCCACGAGCGGCACGGCTGTGACCGGCGCGATGATGGGGGCCGCGATGCCCGGTATCGCCAATGCCGGTGCGGACGTGATCACCGCGCAAAAGAAGGCGCTGGTGTTCGTGATGTTGGACGGGGGCAATGACAGCTTCAACATGCTCGTGCCCAATGATGGCATTGCCTATGATGTCTACGCCAAGACCCGCAGCAATCTGGCACTGTCCAAGGGCGATCTGATTGCGCTTGAGCACGCGGACAAACACGGCCAGAGCTTTGGCCTGCACAGTGCCGCGCCGGAGCTTGCGAGCCTTTACAATCAGAAACGTTTGGCTTTTGTCTCTAACGTCGGCCCGCTCGTGGATCGCGTGGTCAAAGAGCAATTTTACGACGGATCTGCCCAGCTGCCTCTGGGGCTCTTGAGCCATGCCGACCAGTTCAAACACTGGCAGACCTCACGCCCGGACATGCGCAAGGAAGAAGGATGGTTTGGGTATTTTGCCGATGAGCTGCAATCCTCGCGCTCCGCCCATGAGATCAGCATGAACGTGTCGCTGGCCGGGCACAACACGGTGCAAAACGGCAAGAAGGACCTGCCCTATTCGATCACGGATCAAGGCAGTGTCGGACTTGTGACCAATGAAGATAAAGCGGCCATGGAGGACGGGCTGACAGAGAGCCTCAACGGCTTGCTGACGGCTGATCCAAAGGGTGACCCGTTCAAGGAGACCTATCTGCGATTGACACGCGATGCGCAGGCTCAGCATGAGACGTTCTCGGCCGCGATGGACGGGATCGACGTGCCCGGCCGCTTTCCGGTCTCTCCGCTGGCGCAGCAGCTGAAAATGGTGGCGCGAACGATTGCCATGTCTGACCGGCTGGGGCTTGAACAGCAGACTTTCTTCGTGCGCTACATTGGGTGGGATCATCACGATCAGCTGCTCTCAACCCACGCGCGGATGCTGTCGGTCCTATCTCAGGCGCTTGGCGCGTTTCAAACGGCTCTTGATGAGATGGGGTTGTCAGATCGCGTCGTGACCTTCACGGGCTCAGACTTTGGCCGGACGCTGACGTCCAACGGCAGCGGGACAGATCACGGCTGGGGCGGCAACACGCTGGTCATGGGCGGGCCAGTGGCCGGTGGGCGGATTGTCGGGGATTATCCTGTCTTAGGCTTGGGCGATGACAATCCACTGGATGTGGGCGACGGGGTGTTGATCCCGAGCATTTCAACCGATGAGCTCTATGCTGATCTATCGCTGTGGTTTGGGGTGCGACCAGAGGCGCTATCCTCGCTCTTTCCAAACCTGCACCGGTTTGCAGAACCCGGCGATCGATTGGGGTTGTTTGGCTGACAAGTCACACTCCAATTACCCGACGGCTCAGGGGTCGTGTCAGGCGGGTGTCGGTCTCAATCGCCGTAGTCGAAATGCTCCATCAAGTCTTTGGCCTGCTCACGGACCTGCGCGTCCAGCTCAGGGGAAAAATACGTCTTCCAGTCACCTGAACCGCCTTTGCGGAAGAAGCTTTTGGGGTCTTCCTGACCGATCTTGCGTCCCTGTGACATCTGCTCAAACGAAAACCGCGCGACGATGTCATCAACCGCAGCGTTATTGAGAGGCTGCTCGACCAAATTGAAGACTTGTCTGAGCTCATGACCCGGCTGCACCAGCAGATCTTCGTATCGCAAGAGGCGATGTCGGTTGGGAAAGACATCTTTCGACTCAATCCCGTTGTTCTGCACCCGGCACCACGCCTTCAGGAGACGCGTCACGCTGGCGTCATCAAGAAGATCGGAGCCAACATTCTCACCATCTTTGATGCGTTTGCCCACCTCCTTGGCTTTGTCCTTATCCCCAAAGAAAGACCATTCATCGAGCCGGTAGGCATGGAAATGATGCGAGACGACAACGTCTCGGGGATCGCGCACAATCTGCACATAATAGGCATCCGGGAAGATCGACTGCAGATAGCGGAATTGCTGCGCATAGAAGGCAGGCGTCTTGTCCCCGATCACTTTGGCACCCTTTACGCCGCCGATGCCTGCCTCGATGGCACTGCTGATCGCCGCGCGCATGACGGTGCGACGCGCATTGCCTTGGCTTTGCTCTGTCGTGAACTGACTTGAAACCGTCGGCAGACCCAACCAGGCATCCACAGAATTCTTGATCTTCTCGCCCAAGCTGTTTGGATTTCCTAGCAACCAAAGCTCTTGGTCAGGCAGCGCAATGGTCGGGTTGGCATCGATCATTCTGGCCAGCCAAGACGTGCCCGATTTGTGAGATCCGGTCACAAAAAGAAACTTCAACATGCGTCTTGCCTACCTTGTTTCGCTGGATGGGCGGCCCTGCACACCCGTTGCACAGTTGCGATGTTAAAGGCCATGGGAAAGTACCCCTGCCGGTTTACCACGTTTTCCGTTCGACCAAAAAAATCCTAGTTCCGCGCTTTGAGCGCGAGAGGACATGTTGAGCAAAAGCCCCAACTGTTCGGCGATTTCTATTTTTGCGCGTCCTGTCATCAGTGGGCCCTCAAACAGGAGAAATCTAGATATCCACCCAGGACAAACCTTGTTTGGAACATCCTGAAACTCACAGCCATGTTTTCGGCACCTCGAGCCCCATGTCGCTCAGCCCCTTGTAGACGGGATCGAGCTTTTCCCGGATCACTGGCACCCACGCCTCTGGCATGCTTTTGGATTGCCCGGCATAGACCTGTTTGCGGATGTCTGAGGCATCTTCCAGAGGATCAAGCCCCAGATCTCCGAGCAGCACGTTTATGAACGCCAGCGCGGTCTCATCGCTTTCCAAGACCTCTTCATAAAACCCGATCCGCGCCTCTGGAAACGTCTTTTGCAGACGCTGCATCGTCGTGGGATAATCGGCAAAGGCCTTGATGAGCGGTTCATCCAGAAAGCGAAGGAACCGGTCGAGATCGGTCAAGATCGGTTCGTCCGATTTTATGAACGACACCCTGTGTTTGGCCCCGGACCAGGCCCGCGCAACAGGATCGCGCATCATGTAAAGCGCGGTCGCATTGGGCAGAACAGCCTTCATGCGCTCAAACGCAACTTGCGGAAGGGTCGCATACTCGGGTGTAAAATCCGCCGCTGCGGGCGCCGCGCTAGAATACTTCGCGATGTATTCGGCGTAGCTCTCATCGGAATCGATCAACAGACGGTCCAGCAGCCAGATCAGGCGATTGCGCGCAACATCTCTCATGCCCGGAAGCTCAGAGGTGAGCCTCTTGAAACGGTCATGAAACCGCTTGTCCCCGTTGACCCGGACCGATGGGATCTCTGAGTATCGATCAAAATAGTGGAATTCTTTGAACGCGCCGACCCAGACGGGTGTCTTCGTCCGCATCATTTCCGCCAGCCAGGATGTGGCGGATTTCTGCGCGCCGACGCAAAGCAGGAAGGGTTTGTCGTAAGTTTTCACCATCGATTTTTGAACCCGGCCATCATCACGCGCTGTGCCCGTCTCGGAAGGCCTGCTGCGCGTGCAAGAACCAGGCATCCGTGGGGCCGCCCATTTCGCGGGACATCATCAAAAGCATCGGCAGATAGCGCTCTGCCGCCATAGCTGCAAACTCCTTGGGGATGGGTGCGCTATCCCCGGCGAAGACCTTTCTTTCGAGAGCTTCCGGATTGGGCGGCGTTGTATCCTTTACGCCGATATGTTCCAGGACTTGCGCCACCACGTGGTCTGGCCGCGTTTCAATGTCATCAAAGAAGATTGGCAGAACCGCGGCCCTGCCAAACCACTTGCGCCAGATCGACAACGTGCGGCGATAGTCCGTACGCAATTGAGGAGGCAAACGGCCCAGATACTTGGCATAGCGGTCCGGGCTGTAGGGCACCGTATCTTCATCTTGCTGCATATGCATTTTATAGGCCGACCAGAGCCTCGAGATTGGATCGCGCATGGCGAAAACGATCCTCAGGTCCGGGAAAGCGCGGGCGATCTTGGCGACGATATGTTCGTCAAGCACGGCGTATTCAGTGGTCATCTCACCGGCCTTCTGGCCCGCGTGGGGCTCAAACAGCGCTTTATAAGCCTCAAGATCGGACGTATCGACAGCTGCGAATTGGCGAAACCAGTCCAGCTGTTTTTCCGGCGCGCCGCGCGCCTGAGCCTGCGCCAGCACCTTTTCACGCCGCCATTGATCCCGAGGCTTATCATCGAAGAAATGCAATTCCTTCTCGGGCGGCAGCCACAGTTCCGCGTGGGGTTTGAGATTGCGGTAAAGCCAGGTCGCCCCCGCTTTTTCCGCGCCTATGAGCATGAAATCAGGCGCGGACGTCATGATTGCAGGGCCTCGATAAGCTGCGCGGCCAGATCCAGATGCATCTCTTGTGAGGGGTAATAGGCCTGGGTTTCGGCAACCCTGTTGTGCATGGGTATGGTTGTGTTTTCGCCCGTGTAGCGGTTCATCATGTGATTGGGCAGCCCGCGACGACTGCTGAGGGCGACATAGCGGTCGTTGGGACCAAGAGCGGCACGCACCTCTTCCACCATCGTCGCGTTCACCATTTGCGGGAAGCCTTTGAAAATCCCTCGGACGGAGGCGTAATCCGCCTCGTAATCCGGTGAGCGCCCCGAAATCCACACCAAAACCTTGGGCGCCTTGATGCTTGCCAGAAGGGCCTTCATATCCGCCACGTAGGTGTCACGGGTTTCCTGCACGATGGCCTTAACCTCTGCCTCACTGCGCGTGTCGATAAGGTGTAGAAACGCATCATCGGGGGCCACACGCTTTCCGCTTTCGCGCCACTGCAGGCGGCTGAGGCCACGCGGGTCGTGCAAGACGCTGTTATCGGCAGAGCGTCCGGACATGACCTGAATGAGGCACAGTTTGCTACGGTTGGCGATATCGAGGATTGCTGGATGGCTGAGGTAAAATCTGGGTCCGGCCCCGCCGGTGGCGAGGTTGGCAACGGCCAGACCTTTTTCTTCGGCCACGATCTGGGCGTAAGGCCTGTAGGCGAACCGACCATAGGTTTGCGCGGCCCCGAGGGAGGCGACAAAAGCACCTGTTTCCAAGGCGGCCCTTGAGGGTCGAGGACCACGCAGCCCCTCTGCGAAGAGGTCGTGACCCCAATGCTCATAATCGAATGCTGCGTAATCGCGGGTCTGATAGCCCAGTTTGGCACCCAACGTATTCGACGGGCGCGCGAAGACCTTGGTTTGCATGTGACCGGATTTTGCAGGCAGAGAACGCGCGGGTTCCTCGGCTTTGTTCGACCGCGTCTTGAAATTCGGGTAGCCGAGATGAACGGCCGCCTTGCGTACTGCACCAGAAAGCGACGCCCAATGGATGTTCTGGCTCAATTCCAAGAGCTGAAAGGCGCGGCTCGGGTTTCCTTCCAAATCCGGCTCGATCCCGATGTGATCAGACCAGAATTGTGGGACATCCCTGGGCAAAGCACCCGCTTTGACACTCAAAAACGCTTCAAGCTGCGGCAACACGCTTTGCGGCGTGAGGCATAGGCGCATGAGATCGATCCGCAACAGACGGGCCTTTGGCGCTTTGTCCTCGATGTCTTGGATGGCGTTCAAGTAGCGCTCTTCGGCGGTATCGACGCGCCGAAACCGCCGGATCCGCAGATCGCTGACGAGTGCCGTGATCGGATCTCTGGTGACATGTACCCATGCCCCATCTGCTTTTGCGTCCGCATCTTCTGCGGGCAAAATGATGCGATCCGGCAGGGCGGAGGCCAGCCATTGCGCCACCTGATCAGGCAGAGCACCCGGCGCGCCGCCGACAAAAATCGGCCCGACATTGGGGATGTCTGTGGGCGCGGTCATACACGTCCGCCCAAGCTTTGGCTGCCTAAGGGCGCCTTCGGCGTCCTGAGGCTCGAACGAAATTTGCAGATCGCACGGGTCAGCATGCGGGCATGTAGACCACTTTGCTGAGGCCAAACGCGGCCGCCTGCAAGGGCAGGTGCAAAATCATTTTCGCGGCAGAGCAGGTCTTGAGGTCTTCTGCATCGTCGAGAAAATACGTCTCTCTGAGCCACCTTTCCGATGACGTGAGAACACCCCGGCCAATGGCGATATCCTTGAACCCACCCTCATTGCCGAGCCAAAGCCGCAGATCCAGACGGTAAGCGGCGCGAGGCGAAGACGTCATCCGTGCAGCCCAAAGAACGGTTCTTGCCTTAACAAGCGACGGCACATCCACGGCATATTCCATCGTCAGCCATCTTGAGCCGCCAACGGCCTCGACGTCGAGGATCATCCGTTTGCCACGGTCATCAAAGCGCGAGCGGCATACTGCACCGGTATTGGCCTCAAAGCTGATCTCAACGCCGGGTGCAATGACCTGATAGGGCTGCAAATCATCAAAGGTGGGCGCCGCATCGGTGAAGCCGAACCAACGTGCTGTCTGATTAAACGTCTCTTCCATCGTGCTCAGAGCTCGCTACTTGTCGGATGCAGGACGATCTCTTCGACCAAAAGATGCGCATGACGTTCATCGCCATTGGCCGGAACGCGGGTGATCACCAGCACATGTTCATTGCCATAGCTCACATGTTTTGTCGCCACAGAGATGGTTTTGCGTTCGCCCGCCTCCAGCAGAGACCACGCGCTGATGGCCGCGTCCGTGAACCGGTACTGGCCGATGGTCAGGTGGTAGACATCTGCATCAGTGACCTGCGGTGGAACCAGAGCAATGGCGACCTCAATCCCCGTGTTCTGCGCTCTGGAGTTGATCACCGTGGCCTCAATGAGCTGAACCGGATTGTTGCTCAGCACCATCTCTGCGACCGTCGGTTCATCGTTGGTCGGATGCACCAGCAGCGCCTCTTTGTCGGGCTGCCAGGACACCAGTTTAAAATCCCGCACGGTCTGTCTCGGCAACCTGCAGTAAAACGCCGTCAGAGTGTCTTCGATCAGATCAATCGTGGGCCTTTCATCGCGCTCCGGTTCTTCGGGCGGTTCAATGGCCAAGCCGCGCGCGCGCAGGCCGGCGTTGCGGAACATCCTGTCGACGATCGCAGCAGAGAGGATTTGGGTGCTTTCTACCCGCTCTTCCTGCGCAACAAGGTCGGCGGTGATCTGGGGCAAAATCAACATCGGCTCGTCGTCGATGGCCATGTCCCGGCTCCAGGCTTCGAACCATTGCTCGCCCGCCTCAGAGGCAAACGGCCTTTGTTCGATGATCTTTCGGCGCACAACGCTGGTGCGCGGGGCAATGCGGCTCGATGACATGGCGACGCTGGGCATGTTGCCAGCGTAAACGCGCACTGTATCGGGCTCACCCGTGGGGCCGTCCACCACGCGGACATGACCGCCCACAAGCATCACTTCAGGATTGCTCGCAAACGTGTCCTGCGCCTTGGGTAAGAAGTGCGGATGCAGCTCATATCCCGAGGGAAGAAACGCAATCAGATCCGATTCCAGATGAGAGATCGTGAGACCAAACTCATACGCCTGGTCCCCATACCCAGCCATCAACTCCACAGACCACCCGAAGGATTCCAGATGCTCCACCAGATCTGTTTCCTGCGCAAACAAGGCTTTGGC
>ERZ1740067.883-NODE-883-length-22391-cov-11.075707_pt1 | contig 22391 bp, 21 predicted proteins | sample MGYA00581736_ERZ1740067 | MGnify/ENA primary metagenome ERZ1740067 (study PRJEB43018, sample SAMN04849236) | marine metagenome | isolation source: floating plastic debris | place: Pacific Ocean | collected 2008-08-27 | study: EMG produced TPA metagenomics... | reverse complement strand
AGCCTGACCGCAGGTCTTAGCACAGGAGGTCGTCCGTTCAAATCGGACTTGGGGGGCTTGCATTCGATGACTCGAATGCTGATGGGGTATAGCTGAGTGGAAAAGCAGTCCGCTGTTAACGGAAAGATCGCAGGTTCGACCCCTGCTACCCCAGCCACTGCCGAGTGGACGAATTAGCAAGTCGCCTGACTCTGAATCAGGAGATTGCAGGTGCGAATCCTGCCTCGGCATCCAACCCCTTGTGGTGTAGTAGGCAACACGCTACGTTTTGACCGTAGAATCTCAGGTTCAAGACCTGACGAGGGAATAAGAGACTTCTGCGCGAATTCTCTTTTCTTGCTTCTGTAGCCCAACTGCTAGAGGCGGCTGATTCAAACCCAGCTTACGTGTGGGTTCAAATCCCACCAGAAGTACCAACATGCTCTCGTAGCCCAACTGGAAGAGGCGCTGGTCTTAGAAACCAGAGGTTGTGGGTTCGACTCCCGCCGAGAGTACCAGCTTGCTCCTGTAGCCCAATCGGTAGAGGCGACTGGCTTAAACCCAGTTTGTGTGTGAGTAACTCCTGCGGAGACGCTTCGCGAACGACTCTCACCAGGAGTACCAGCCATCGGGATGTAATTCAGTGGTCAGAAGCCTTGTTTTGGGAACAAGGAGTCGCAGGTTCGAATCCTGCCATCCCGACCATTTGCTCCTGTGGCGCAATCGGTAGACGCGCTAGTTCGAGAAGCTAGTTGTTGTGAGTTCAAATCTCACCAGGAGTACCAGGGTCGTTAGCTCAATGGTCGAGTACCTGCCTTTTAAGCAGAGGGATCAGAGTTCAAATCTCTGGCGACCCACCAAAAGAGATTTCCTGGGCTGTTAGCCAAGTGGTAAGGCAGCGGTTTCTTAAACCGAAGAGCGTGGGTTCGATTCCCACACAGCCCATCGTCTGTTGCTTTGGACGGACAATAATCTTGTTTATATGAGGAGGTGACAATTATGAAGTTGGCAGAAGCGTTGATTTTACGCGCAGATTGTCAGAAGAAGATTGCTCAGTTGCGACAGCGATTGAGTCGGTGCGTGAAGGTACAGGAAGGAGAGCAGCCGCCTGAAGATCCACAGGTGTTGTTGGGTGAATTGAGTGGTGCGATCGCTCAACTCACAAACCTCATCCAGCAAATCAACCGCACAAACTCCAACACAGCTTTCGAGCCAGGCAGTTTGTCCGATGCACTTGCAAGACGAGATACGCTTGGCATTCAAAGAAGTGCCTTGCAGCAGCTGATTGAGTCTGCCACAGTGACACAGAACCGTTACAGCCTTTCGGAAGTACGCTTCGTAAGCACTGTAGACATTGCAGACTTGCAGCGACAAGTCGATAGCCTCTCGCAGGAATATCGTTTGTTAGATACGCAGATTCAGTCTCTTAACTGGCAGATAGATCTGTTGGAAACATAGAAATAGTTGGTAACTACTGACAACAGAAGCGAACACAACCTGTCGGTGGAAACATTGACGCGACCCTACTACGGTCTCTTGGAATCGCTCGAACAGCGACGAGGTTCAAGTCCTTTAACGTACGCCTTATGTTCAGCAATGTCACAGAAGTATAGCGTAAGTTTCACTTTTTACTACCGCGTGTTGGTCTGTTGAATTTGGTGAGGGTGGGTACGGGGATTATTTCTAGCTGATGTAGCTCAACTGGCAGAGCAACTGTCTTGTAAACAGTAGGTTGCAGGTTCAATTCCTGTCATCAGCCCCGCGATTGTGGTGTAACGGTAGCACTTGAGTCTTCCAAACTCTTAGTCCGGGTTCAAATCCCGGCGATCGCCCCAAACAACAAAAACAAAATGCGGATGTGGTGTAGTTGGTAACACAAGAGCTTGCCAAGTTCTAGTCACGGGTTCAAGTCCCGTCTTTCGCTCCAATCAAGTAACAAATAGTCCTGTAGCTCAATGGTAGAGCAGTTGTTTTACACGCAAAAGGTTGTAGGTTCGAATCCTACCGGGACTACCACTTACCTCCATAGCTCAATGGATAAGAGCAGCGCTCTTCGAAAGCGAAGGTTGTAGGTTCGAATCCTAGTGGAGGTGTCGTGGGAGTGTCGCCTAATGGATATGGGCACCGATCTTCTAAATCGGTCTGTGCGGGTTCGAGTCCTGCCACTCCTGCTTACGTGGGGTCATAGCTTAACTGGAAGAGCACCTGGCTTGCAACCAGGAGGTTGAGAGTAACGCCTGCGGCGACGCTGCGCGAACGATGCTCTCTGACTCCACCAAACGGAAGGTGCCGCTGAATGGTCGGCAATCGGTCTTGAAAACCGAGGTATAGCTTCAACTGTAGGGGTTCGATTCCTCCACCTTCCTCCACAATGTTGGCCGAATCCAAAGCGGACGCGGAGCTGGTCTGTGAAACCAGTATTAACGGGTTCGAGTCCCGTCGGTCAACCCACCACCAGAAGCCGAGAAGCGAGGCGCTGTGCTGTTCGCGAAGCGTGACGCTTTGCGTCTTAAACGCAGAGGTAGCAGGAGCATTACCTGCCTGGTGGATTACATTTATGCTCAACCATACTGGAGCGATGGATCTTCTTGAATAGGCAACGAAACGAAGCCTCAATCCCTATAGGAGAATGACCGAACTGTATCGAAGAAGAACTGAACGTTTTCCACAGGCGTAGACCGATGAATACCGTGACCCAGATTTAAGATATGGCCAGTAGAACCTGCACTACAAATAATATCTATAGTGCGATCGCGAATCAACGCTTTGCTTCCCAAGAGTACAGCCGGATCTAAGTTACCTTGCACAGCCATACTACCTAGTCGCTTTCTAGCTGTACTAATATCAGTCATCCAATCAACTCCGAACACGTCTGCCCCCGAGACTGCGATTTGTTCTAGTAGTCCTGCGCTGCTGTTAATATATAGAACTACAGGCACGTTTGGATGAGAGCGTTTTACCGCTGCAATAATCCGCTGCTGGTATGGTAAAGCAAAAGCTCGGTAGTCGGTTGGACTGAGTTGTCCAGCCCAAGAATCGAAGATTTGAACAACCTCTGCACCGCACTCAGCTTGATAGCAAGCATAAAGGCTAATAGCATCCGAGAGCTTAGCAAGGAGCTGATGTAGCAGATCAGGCTCCTGGTACGCCATTGCTTTGATGGTCGCGTAGTCTTGAGAGCTTTTACCTTCTACGATATAGGTCGCTAGTGTCCAGGGTGCGCCTACAAAGCCGAGAACTGCTGCACCTCCGTCTATTGTCTTAGCAGAAACGCTAGCGACCTCCGACCGCAGCGCCGTTAGAATCTCTCGAATAAACGGCAACGTTAACTCGGGTTCTAGCCCTCGGATACTGTTGACCTGTGCCTGTGTCCGAACCGGATCGTGAATAACTGGGCCGACACTCTCAACCAGGTCAAACGTAATTCCCATAGCAGTCAGCGGTGTCAGAATATCCGAGAACATAATTACGCCATCTGGATTAAAGCGCCGAAACGGCTGTAGTGAAATCTCTACCGCCAATTCTGGAATCTCACACCGTTGTTGAAAACTGTATTTCTCGCATAGCGCCTGATACTCTGACAAATAACGACCCGCCTGTCGCATTATCCACACAGGAGGCCGCTCAACAATCTCACTACGAGCCGCTCTAAGTAGAAGCGGATTGCTATCCGTATTAGAAGAAGTCTTTTTCATAGCAATTTCATACCAAATAATAGGTTTGCCAAGCTGAATATGTTTAGCGACCCGCCATAACACCGCCATCGACCGACAGAACTGTACCGGCAATCCATGACGCTTCTTCAGAAGCGAGAAAGAGCAGGGCATTTACAATATCTTGAGGCTGTCCATTGCGGCCCAAAGGATGAAACGCATTGAAACCTGAGAGCGCTGCCTGCACCTGCTCGCGCGTCATAAAAGTCTCGTATACAGGTGTTTCTACAACTGCTGGTGCCACAGCGTTAATACGAATATTGTCAACTGAGAGTTCAAGTGCGAGATTCTTTACCATTTGATGAACGCCAGCGTTCGCGGCAGAATAAGCACTTGATGGCGTTGCAGCGATCGCCTGCAACCCCCACATCGATCCCGTTTGTACAATCGTTCCACCGCCGCGCTGTTTCATCGCAATAGCAGCAGCCTGTGCCGTGAAAAACTTGCCCTTCAAGATGGTGTCAACGAACCGGTCATACTCAGCTTCAGTGTGTTCTAGAAATGGCTTAGGTGAGAACACGCCAGCATTATTGAGCAGAATATCCACCCCGCCAAATCGATTAGCAGCAAAGTCGATCAGACCGCTTGAGACGCCTACCTTACCGATGTCTCCCGCATAGAAAGCAACTGACTCACCGCTAGCGTCGATCTCTTTAGCCGCCCTCTGAAGTGTCGCCTCTCTGCGACCGTTGATCACGACCTGCGCCCCTTCGCGAACTAATTCCTTAGCAGCCGCTAAGCCAATACCAGAACCACCACCTGTAACGACAGCCACTTTTCGCTCAAACCTATTTTTCATAACTTCTGCCTGATTTACATTTATCTACCTAGTACTAGATAGATAAATTGAGCCTACGAGGAAAAGACGGATTAAGTCAACCCCTATCTACTGATAGGTAGTAAAATGATAGAAACCGCTAAGCTGCCTTTTACGCTTGATACCTCTATGCCCGATAGTTCTAATCCAAAGAAGTCCAAATCAGAGGAAATTTTATCGGTTGCACAAGACTTAGTTCAGACGAAGGGGTACAACGGGTTCAGCTACCGCGATATTGCAGCCGCAATTGGAATTAAAAGTGCAAGCATCCACTACCACTTCCCGACTAAGGGCGACTTGGGTCGTGATGTCACAGCTCGATATAGTGATGCTTTTGCCCAAGCGCTACAGGCACTCTTAGAATCAACAGACAGTACTCACGAAAGAATAGAGGGTTACGCTGCGTTATTTCGTACAACTCTTGTAGAACAAAATCGCCTCTGCATGTGCGGCGTGCTAGCGGGTGAAGTGGAGACTGTTCCAGATGATGTGAAGGTGGAAGTCGCTCGCTTTTTCGAGGCGCAAACGCTCTGGCTGGAAAGCGTTCTTCAGGCCGGTATAGATAACGGTGAGATCTTATCCTGTAAAGATACGAAAACCTGGGCTGTCACTATCTTGTCATCTTTGGAAGGCGGTATGTTGGTTGCCAGGGGCAGTGGAGACAGTAAACACTTTGACCTTGTAAAGGAAAATCTGCTGAAAGTGCTATTTGAGGCGACTCCTCAGTAAAGAAAGCTATTCGACCTTTTGAGAAAGCATCAATGAGCTATGAGCTGGTACATAGGTTGAACACAATCTCAAAAGGCTTAAAGTTTTAGACCTTTGCGAAAGACGTAGCGTCAGCTAGCAGGTATCAGATCTAGCTGTTGCATCAAAGCAAGCAGATTACAGTCGTACCACCATTCTAAAATCTTTCTATCTGAAATCCGCAGCATCGTGAAGTCATTGATCTGAGCAGTTTTTCCGGTTGGCGGCATTCCTAAGAACTCACCCGTATGTGTTCCCTTCAGCGTAGTGCGATAAACAACTTTATCGTCTTCTGCAACCATAGCCTGCAAAGTATGTACAATATCTGGAAATCCGTCAAACAGAATCGAGTTAAAAGCCTTGTTTTTGGCAAGTCCAACAATCGGCTTAGGCTCGCTGTTAAAGTGATGTACAACATCGGGCGAGATGAGCTCATCCCAGACAGCTTGCCAATCTGGACGAGTTCCCCAGCCTTCATTCAAGAATCGCAGTGCGATCGCTCTATGCTGTTCAATAGTCATTTTGAAATTTCTCCATCTCAAAGTCAGTAGCAGAACAAGTCACATTCAAGATTTTGTTCCCACTACGACCATTTTTAACGATGCAATATGCAAGCGTATCTCAAGAACTTGCGCTACTTTTCAAAGATCTTGCTACTGGCGCAGAAATGCCGTCGGCGTTAGTCCCACTACGCGCTTAAAGTGGTAGTTAAGATGACTTTGGCTAGCAAATCCAACGACTTGTGCAATATGAGCAATAGAGAGTTCCTTCTCTAAGAGCAGTTCCTTAGAGCGCTTCACACGGCAACGAATATGGTATTGATGCGGTGCGTGTCCCATAGAACTTTTGAACAATCTGGCAAAATGAAAAGAACTTAGAGCAACGGTTTTGGCCAGTTCAGCAAGACTGATGTCCTCTGCCAAGTGTGCATCAATGTAGTCAGTCACCTGCTTCAACTGTCTAGCAGAAAGTCTGCCAGTTTCGGTTCGTGCTTGTCGTGTCTTCTGCTGCGGGGAATAGTGATGAACCAAATGTGTCGCTAACGCATTCGCCATCGTATCGGCGTACAGCTGACTGCTTGCTTTTTGGGCGGTCAGTGTGTTTCGCAAGGCGATCGCAATCTGAGTAATCACTGGATCAAAAAATGCCGGTTGAGGCAGCAGCTCAACCGAATCTTGGCCATACAACTCTGAGCCAATTCTATTTAGCAAAACAGGTTCTAGATAAAGCTGTAAAAACTTAGCTGGCTGATGCCATTCAAACGCTTGCCAGAGATGAGCTGGATAGATTCCAATGTCACCGGATACTGACTCGCCTACGTAAGCCTGGCCATCTATCGACTGCTCAAGCATGACATCAGCGCCCGCATTGATACAGACAACGTGGTAAGGGGAGACATGCTCAGGAATCTGGTGCGGCGGTTGTTCGAACAGTGTGAGTTGCGCTGTGTTCCAGCCTGCGTCATCACTCGAAAGCGCAGGCGAACAGGGCAGCTCAAATAGCTTTTCAGCAGCAGAACCAGTCATGGCCACAGTCCATCGCGACAAGGCTAGCTTAGGCTAATAAAGGGCAAAAAGTTCTGCTGCTCAGAAACCTTTACAGGCATAGCCAATATTCTAAGTCTTTGCTGACTGACTGTGCCGCTGGCAAACAGGCTCAAGAGACTTCAACCTTTCTGAATAGCCTCAAGAGCAGCGGTTGTCTTATCGAGCCGCATCGAAGCGGTTCTTAATAGCCAAAGCTAAAGAATCGATGGCCGAACCTGATACAAAGATCTCTGGATTCATTGCCAAACCGATAGACAGGTTTAAGTCTAGATCGCTTAAACGACGTTCGACAGTGCCATGCGGTAGTGGTGCGATCGCCGCCGAAGGTAACACACCGATACCAAGCTCGTAGTGAACCATCTGCTTGAGTGCGCCCGAACTCATACTTTCAACGCCTGAATATAGATTAATGCCCTGAGAGAGTAGGGCTTTTTCCAAGACATCACGATAGGGACAGTGTTCTTCAGTCAATATTAAACGCTCTTTTGAAAGGTCAGCGACAGTTATGTGTTGATGCTCAGCAAGTGCATGAGACGCTGGCAGCAGCAGAGAGATTGGGTCTTGGAGAAGTAGATAAAAGTCTAAGTTCAGGTTTGCCGCTGGTGGCGAACAAACCGCCAAGTCTAACTCTCCGGCAGCAACCTTACGACTGATTGTTCGGGTGACGCCGACTTCGAGCGTTAGCCGCACCTTTGGATACTGACGGCAAAACTCTACTAGAACAATCGGTAGGTGAACGCTGGCCACGGGTTCGACCGAACCAATTCTCAGATGTCCTACTTCACCTGTGACTAAGCCAGCCATCGCCTGCTGAAGCTGCTCTGCTCTGTAAAGCAAATGGTCAGCGTGACTTTGCAACGTTCTACCCGCGACCGTCAGCTCTGTCCTTCTATTCTGGCGAGAGAAAAGCTGAACGCCGAGTTCTTCTTCTAACTTCTGAATGTGTAGTGTGATCGTAGATTGCGCGTATTGCAACTTCTCAGCGGCTTTGAGGAAGCTGCCTTCAGCCGCAACCGCCTGAAAGGTTTGGAGGTGCTTGAATTCCACATTGACCACAATATATCGACAGAAATGAACTATTAGTTCAGATAATTCATATCAATAGATGAACTATAGCTGATAATCTCCAGATGTAGCTAGAAAGAGGGGTTCTTTTTATGTCGGGAATTGTTTGGAAGCGCGTAGAAGATAGCCCTCCTCAGCGCGTATCAGAAGGAATATCTGTTTGTCCGCTGTGGCAAGGTGAGTCGAGTGCGAAAGCGATGGTTGTTGAGATCGCACCCGGTGCAAAGTGGGACGGTATCGACTCTCATAATGAAACCTCAGAAGAGGTCTTTGTAATTAGCGGTGTCTTTAACGATGGCGTTAGAGACTACCCTGCGGGCACGTTCATTCACCACCCTGTTGGCTCAAGCCATATTCCCCAGTCAGCAACAGGTTGTAAACTCTTCATCTTCTATCCCGAAATAACAAACAAGGACAATCAGGAAGCTTGAGGAATTAGGGAGTGAAAGCCTACGTTTGGAATTTCACCATAAATGTAAGCAACCCAACAGACCCAGTGTTAACGAAAACAAAATAGAGCCGATGCTGAACGAGGTAGCACGTTAGTACCACTCACAGTCTCAGGCCGAACATGAGGTCATCCAAAAAACGCCTGCCTCAGGATGGAGCACCCGCAATCCACAGAAGTTGCAATCAGTCCGTTGTGTGTAGCGATTTTCGTCGCCAATCTTGCCAAGCATCAATATCGTAACCGAAAGATTGACTGGTCAACACGCTCAAGGCACCGACAATATCGCCCTTTAGCCAGAGTGGATCGTCTGGACGGTCTAGCCGCTCAATTAAGATATCTATGGTAGTTTCATCAGCTTGACCAATCTGCGCGGCTGTCCAAGCAGCAGCGGGAACAGTTTGCCAATATTTCTCTTGCTCGTTGGCAAGAGTCTGCCAATGTTGGGTCAACAGTTCAGTGGGTACTTGCCCTCGGCCATTCAATCCAATCGCCCAGAGGATATACCAGTGAGCGACATCCACTACGGGCGCTTGGACATTGTTTTCAAATAGGTTAGCGGTGACTGATGGCAGCATAGTTTGTAGCTGCTTCGAGAGCGTATCTCCTGCTTGATCCGTCTGGCTGAGGGCGAGGGGTAGCAATGCCTGAGCCAGAGTGTCTTGGGTGTTCTCTCCGTGATAAGTGGCAGGGTTTGTCAGTAAGGGTTCCAGCCGTTTTAGGGTACGAGCAACGACCTTCGCAGAGACGAGAGGCGCAGACGGTAGCGATGGTGGGTTAGCAAGGGATGAGCGATCGCCCGACGATAATCTTGCCAATGGCCCAGTCAGTGGCTCAGTCAGTTGAGACCCCAGCAAAATTCCTTGCCGGTCTTGATCGCGTCCGCCCACGTAGACCTGCCCTTGAAAAACGGCCACATCCAGCGGTTGTACTTCGGTGAATTGATGCACTGCCGTCCAGTCGAGACCGTTGGTGCTGTGCCACAACAGTGCTGGCTCGTTGCTGATGGCCCAGAGGCCAGTCTCACTAGCGGCTAGGGCGCGAATTCGGTACTCTGCCAGCGCGGAGACAGCTTCTGATCGATCACCGTCCGTGCGCCAGAGGGTAAAGCTGTCGTCCAGATTGTGGTTGATACCGTAGAGCCAACCATCAAAGGCCGTCAGATCTTGCACGCGTTTGCCAGGGGGCCAGGTGCTCACCGCCTCAAAGGTCTGCCCATCCCAGCGACTGAGCTGACTATCTTGGCTTTGCAGTGCGGTGAAACCACCATAGAGATTTTCTGCCAGGGTCGCCAATGTTGTCAGACGACTGACCTGACGAGGTGGCGTCGGATGGGTATAGACGACCTCCCAACTGCGACCAAGATCGCGCGATCGCTGCAATCCTGCTTCCCAAGCCCCAGTTCCAGCAAAGAGCGCCTTCTGGTGAGTGACCATCGTATGCACGTGAAAGGCTTCCCCAGAAGGAAGTACCCGCCACTGCCATTGCCCGCCATTGGTCACCATGTATTCACCCAGATCGGCTGAAAAGCGTGGATCTTCAAAGGGCCAGTAGAGCAGTCCATCTGCCACAACGGGCGTGCCCGCATCCTGGCTAAAGAGATGCTGTTCGTATCGGGTGGTTTGTGTGGTGGGATCGTAGCTGTAAATATCTGCCGAGTTATGATTGATGCCCGTAACGCTGTTGGCAAACCAGAGGCGATCGCCGTAGCCAATCAGCTGGGTGATATCTCGCCAGGGGCCGGGTTTCGCGAGAGTCACCAGCCCGCGATGCTCCAAAATTTCAGCATTGATTGGTGGTGGCAGTGGAGGGGCATGCGCTGAGCGTGACGAGAGGAAGGGTATCCCCTCGCAGCCAGTGATAACTAAAATTGACAACAACAGATATGCAGCTAGAAGAAATCTTTGCTTCCGGGTCGCCATTCTGTAGCCTCCGACTGTATATGGCTGGGCTAAGGGATTGCTTGCAGGTAGCGAACGATCCAGCTTCCTAGCACCCGCTGCAAATTCTGAATCAGATCGCGATCGCTCTCTGTCCAACGTCTAGGGACGTCAAACACACAGGGTTCCAAAATGCCGTAAAACTCGCCATCGTTATATATAGGAGCATGGATCAGGGCACGATGGCCAAACACCGAACGCTCCAGCTGAATGTCTAAGCTGCCAGGTGGTGCGGTTTCAATATCGTCAATAAATTTTGCCTCAGGCGACTGATAGGCCGATAGCGTCAATGGGTCTTTACTGTTTAAGTTAGAAGGCTCGCGGCTCCAGCCAGTCTGTACCATTGTGGGCCAGCGGGCTTCACGGCTGTAGCCGTCGGTGATTCGAGTACGCTGCCTTTGAGGATCGCGAATAAATAGAAAACAGCGATCGCACTGGAGGGTTTCCACAATCGTAGGCATTAACGCTGTAAAGGCGGCATTCGGATCAGCATCATTCTGCAGAACAGCGGCAACTGGATCGGGCAAGTTAGAAAACGAGACGGCAGCGGCGGCTAGTTCGTTTGTTTGCAATGGGTCGGCGTCAGGAGATGGCGTCTCACGGGGAGAGATCGCAGTTTCTGGTTTCAACAGTGGCGATCGCATACAGCCGGTAGCGAGCAACCCACCTGTCAAGCCTCCCCACAAACTTAGCGTTCTTAACGTTTTTCGACGTGACCAATACAAACGTTTAACAGTCATGTTCTGTGTTGTTTTCATGGATAGTAAATGTCCGATTCGTCACTCATAACGCCTTACAAATTCATCCTCCAACAGCCCTGTCAAATCAGGAGACAGAGAGATTTCTTCTACATCCATCAAAAAATCAGCAGCTTTTTGAGCTGTAAATGAGAGATGCTCTAGCGTTTCGCCAGGAGTGAAGGCCGCAATATTTTCGGTAGCAGAAAGTAGGTGAACCCCTTGCATAAAATGTTGATAGTTACTATCTGAGAGCGTTGAACGTCTCAACATAATTTTTGCAGATTCGTCTGGATGAAGGCGAATAAACTCCAGCGTGTCGAACCAGGTATTAATTAGCGCCTGAACCTCATCTTCCTGTTCTGAAATCATCTTTTGGGTAACCACAACAACTTGAGGAATGGCACCTGGAAAATCGTGAGAACTGAGCAATTCGTGACTACCTGGACGCTTTAGAGCCGTGAGCCAATCAGGTTGCCAAGCCACAATGCCGTCTAATGCGCCAGCTACAAAAGCGATCGCGCCCACGTTAGTATTGGCGTATCTGATGTCAACGTCATCGTGGGAAATTCCTGCCTTTTCGAGTGCCAGAGTCAGCAAAAACTCAGTTAGCTTACCTCTTTCAACACCAAATCGATGCCCGGCTAAATGAGTCGGTATTGTAATCTGATCGGTCACAATTATTTTGTCATTCCCATCAGAATAATCAGTGACTAAAACAACAACTTCACCATCAACCGCTTGCTCTACCATGACCAAGGTGTCATTAAAGACCTGACAGTTAGCATCCAACGCTCCCTGTGCTAATGCGTCAAGTGCTTCATAATAATCATCAAACCACTGCAATTCCACATGAGCGCTGTTCGCTTCAAAAAGTTGTTTTTCTTGCGCTATGGCCCAAGGCCACCATCCTGGCCAGTCATAAGAGCAGCCAAACCTGATTGAATGATTAGCCGTACTTGCAGTTGTGATATCAGGCATTGTGATATCAGGGTTATCTAAAGACGGGTTAGATAAGAATCCGTCAGAAGAATGCCAGATCATCGCTAAGCATAAAGCACAGATAAAAATGATGCCTATGGGTAAAATGCGTTCGGCTCTCATAATGAATAATCTAATTGACAATAGAGCCAATTTGTTCAATTTCAAACCGCGATAGAAAGTCTGTAGTCTCAGGCGTATAGTTATGTAGCTGCCCTTTGATCACATAGAGATTGTTATCGCGAATCGTGCCCGTGCTGGGATAGTCATCCTCAGAGGCATAGCTGTCAGTCACCGTCGCCGATTGCCAATTATCTTCACTGCGGAGGGCAAAAATGGTATTGGAAACAGTTCCGCCTGCCTGGTTAGTAATTGCCAGCAGCTCTTTCCCCCCAGCTAAAATCAAACCGTCCGTGCCGACAAAATTACGATCAACTCGAATTTCGCTAAACGCCTCAGGATTATCGATGGGCACCTTAAACAAAACACCCTCACTTTTTTTGGCCATAATCAAATAGCCATCGGGATGGTAGACGATGCCGTTGAGGTTAAAGCCATTGCCAACAAAGCGATCGCTCTTTAAAAAGATAGAGGCCTCACCGTCGGGAGTGACTTTGTACAAAATAGGCGACAAACTGTCTGTGACATAGGCATTCCCGTCAGCATCAACTGCCACATCATTGGCAAAATGGGCTTCGCCAGGACGCAGTTGCGCCAGGTCAACGTAGGTAATGACCTCCCCGGTGGTCAAGTCATAAATGCCCAGGGCCGCCATTTGATCTATGGTGTCGGGAGTAGATTGAAAACTGACACCGTAGTCAGCATTGGGCACTAACAGGCGATCGCGTTCAGCATCAACATGAATTCCCGTGCTAGAGACTAATCGGTTATCCTGAACAAATCGATTGACTGTTCCATCTGCTAAAACTTCGTAAACACTCCCCTCACGCACTGAACTCAGCAGAAAACGATTCTGTTGCGCGTCATATTCCAGTCCTTCTGGATAAAGAGCCGCTTGATTCACCCAGATACTGTTGGGGCTTTGTTCTCCTAAATCAACCCGTGTATTCCCTGCATTGACGGCGGTAATGGTGATTCCGGCTGTGACGATGCTGAGTGCGATCGCGCTCAAAAGCTTATATTGACTTCTCATACTTAATCTCCTACATCAACTTTAGGGAAACTTCAAGACAGATCAACAGAATTCTCTCGACCGAGAGAATCGAACAAAAGCAGATAACGTTTGCTAGAAAGAATCTTGTTTTACGAATGCTGTGAAACTAAAAAGACATCTTTATCAGTGCCAGAGAATTTGGGAATGTCTTTTCTACGGCTTTAGTGTAAAGAAAACCTTTCAACCTTAGCAAAATCAATTTTCTCAGGCCTATGATGAAAAAAACTCAGCTTGAGTTGCATGTGATCTACAGGCCCGTTACACAATGCGTCATCTTCCTTCTCTCAATGCCCTGCGAGCGTTTGAAGCGGCTGCTCGCCACATGAGTTTTCAACGAGCAGCCGAAGAACTAGACGTCACCCCCACTGCCATTAGCCACCAAATTAAAAAATTAGAAACTCAGCTACAGCTTTCGCTATTTATTCGTCGTAATCCTCATCCGCTTCAGCTAACAGAAGCCGGAAAACAACTTTACCCCGTGCTGCGCGACGGATTTGACCGATTCGCTACAGCAATCAGCGCCCTCCATCCCAATCCCACAGCCACCACGCTGACGGTCACGGCCATCAATGACTTTGCTCTCAAGTGGCTAGGTCCACGATTGCCCAACTTTCGGGAGTCTCATCCCACTATCGACATTCATCTACAAACCACTGTTCAGGTGATGGACTTACATGCACGAACCGTTGATATCGCCATCCGGTATGGGCGGGGAGCGTATCCGGATTTAGCGGTTCACAAGCTGTTCTCCGATGTCTATATACCTGTATGTAGTCCTTCTCTTGTTGCCGGAGAGTCTCCCTTAAAAACACCCCAAGATCTCGTTAACCATACGCTTTTACACTGCGAGTGGGTGAACTATACAGGGCCAGATCAGCCCACTTGGCAGCGATGGTTAGCACTGGCTGGCGTTACCGGGATAAACCCTAACAAAGGGCCTAAATTTACTGGCGAAAGCCTTGCTATCCAGGCAGCTATCGGCGGTCAAGGTATTGCCCTGTGCAGCAGCATTCATGTTGCCGATGATTTAGCGAAACGTTTGTTAGTAAGCCCTTTTGATATTGCTTTAAATGGATTCAGCTTTTATGGCGTCCATTTACACAATCATCTCAAAGAGAGCCAAATCGTGAGCTTCTTAGATTGGATGAGAGCCATGATAGTTTCGAGTGTGACAGCGTACCCTTGAGCTTCGTTGCGCCGGAACGGTTGTTAATATTTTTCAAGAGTAAGGAATGCTCACATTTTATTAAAGTAGGTATATTGCTATGCCAAATAAACAAGAAGCCGACGTAATTGTAGTTGGCGCGGGCATTTCGGGACTGTATGCGGCAAAATTGCTGCGAGCAAAGGGACTGAGCGTAGCCGTTGTTGAAGCTAGGGATAGAGTAGGCGGTAGAACATTCAGCCAACCATTAGCGAACGGCGTGGCCGTCGATTTGGGCGCTCAATGGATTGGGCCAGGGCAGCAGCGCATACAGGCTTTAGCAAAAGCATACGGATTGCACACGAATAAAACCCATACCAAAGGCGATGCCGTTGTTGGCGTCGGGCAAACGCTTAAAAGAAGATCGGGTCAGCTTCCCTCTCTCTCTCTCTAATAGGATTACTAGATTTGTTCCAAGTAAGCTGGAGGCTAGATCGTAGTGCAAGGCGGCTTTCTATCACGGCTCCCTGGCAACATCCATCCGCGAAGCGTTTAGACTATACATCATTCTCAGATTGGATACAGAAGAACGCTCTTTCCCCAGAGGTACAGGTCTACTGGCGCTATCTCGCAGAAGCTGACATGTGTGCTAACTCCGAATCATTTTCAGCGCTGGAAGTTATGCATCAGCTTGGCTCAATCGGAGGGCTCGCACAATTGGAAACCGCAGACTCTGAGTTTTTTGTAGAGGGCGCTCAAACTATTCCGCAGCACATAGCAGATGAGCTGGATGGGCTTGTGTATTTGAATGCGCCTGTGCGATGGCTCAGGCTTCAAAACTCTCAGGTACAGGTCGTGACCGATCAGGGCGATTTTTATGGAAAGCGAGTCATTCTGGCCTTACCCCCACAGCTAATAGAAAAAATGTCTTTTGACTCTGCGCTGTCTCCTCATTTCAATCAAAGGCCGCGCCATCCTGTTTTAGGCAAGGTTGTCAAGACCGTGGTTGTTTACGAAAGCGCCTGGTGGCGTGGTTTGGGATTGAGCGGCGCGGCGGACACCCCTGGTGAACCGATTGAATTTCTTGCAGATACGTCGGCATCTGAGGGCTGTGGCGTTTTGGTGGCTTTAGCGAGCGGCTCGAACGCGGTGAAACTCAGCCAGATGGATGAAGAAGCTCGTAAAACGACAGTGCTATCTCATATTCATAAGGTGTTTGGAGCGGCACCATTCTCTCCTATTGGGTTCTTCTCAATGGACTGGATTAACGAACAATACTCTTATGGAGGCTATGCTTCGCGTAGGACAGTCGGAGGATGGGTGAATGAACAGACTACGTTAGCTCGTTCCATTGGCTTAATTCACTTTGCGGACACCGAAACTGCGACCGAATGGCGAAGCTATATGGAGGGCGCACTTCAGTCAGCGGAACGAGCGAGCGCGGAGGTCGCTATGGCTATTAGCCGATAGACAGGTTTAAGTTTAGATCGCCTAAATGACGATGCCGACTCGATAGATTCGATGGTAAATGTCCTTAGATTGCCCTCTCAGGGACGCGTTCCCCGTTTTTGCAACACTACCGTTCGGGAGAGCGGAAGACACAGGGAAAGCTCAAGTTGCTAGTGTGGTCTGTTTCACGGAAAAGTCTTGAGACGTGCCGTGAGTCTGTGGGCCTTCCCGTAGATAACTTGATGATTCATGGAGGTGCAAGTCCTCCTCTGTCGGTGTGACAGTAAAAACATCACCCCCACCTTTGAGATTTGGTAAACCTCAGGCGTGAAGCGGGGTGAAACGGAGGTAACTGAAATCCTCATTCAGAACCCCTTCTAGTAGGTGTCCAAGGATAACGAAAGTGAAAATGCGACGAGCAACCGTTACGAGCAACCAGTGAAACGAGGATGACACACTGGGGCCAAAAGGCTACAGGACAAACAGCAGATAAACGTCGAGCAGGCGCTTATCCACACCTGCCGTCCTCGGTTGAGAGCATTGTCCTAAAGACACACACCAATGAACATCAGGAACAGGATAACCCTGACGTATTCTCTCTTCGGAGCAGGTAACCAACCGCAAGGTACGTCGGGTGAGGATTGGCCCAAAAGCTAAAGTCTCTTTGTAACGAAGAGGATATGCAGACAGGGTCACTGTGTTTAAGAAGATAGAGGCTCAAGTAGCAGTACAAATGTCTAATACAGCTTCGACTGTGGAATGGAGTACATTGCCTTGGCAAGAGATTGAAAGGGCCGTATTCAAGCTGCAAAAGCGCATCTATCAAGCAACCGTAGAGAACAACCAACCGAAAGCTCGGAAAGTTCAAAAAACTCTACTCAACTCTTGGTTTGCCAAGCTCATGGCAGTCCGAAGGGTCACCCAGGAAAATAAGGGCAAAAAGACGGCAGGAATCGACGGTGTAAAATCTATCGAACCTAAAGTCAGGCTTGAACTAGCCAAAGCCCTCAAAGTAACGGGAAAGTCTAGACCTGTCAGAAGAATCTACATTCCAAAGCCAGGAAAAGATGAACAACGCCCCCTCGGAATACCTACCATGAATGACAGGGCTACTCAAGCTCTGGTGAAGATGGCAATAGAGCCAGAATGGGAAGCTAAATTTGAATCGAACTCCTATGGGTTCAGGCCCGGAAGAGGTTGTCATGATGCGGTAGACCAAATCTTCCAAAGCATCAAGCAGAAAGCCAAGTACGCCCTAGATGCGGACATAGCCGGATGTTTCGATTAGGCATCTTGATACTCCTATCAAAAACGTAAGGTCTGGATATTTCCGGCCGCCAGTTGCTCAAATTGAGCTAGTGTTTCCGGGGCATCGGGAAATAGGTACAGCTTATTGTCGTGCTGCCGATTTATCTGAATGGTTCCATTGTGAATACGGTCGTAGATCCGGGATACGGATAGATTCAGTTTGTGAGCCACTTGGGTGACCGTCAGATAGCCAGGAATCTGACGAGGATGAGATTGATGAGGTTTAATCATAATGCCATGCTGAAGCCGGATCCGTTTGACCGTACTGGGCAATAACGTATCTTGAGAGGAAGGAGAGCGAAAGCCTTGTTGAGTCAGCCGTTCCGCAATCACTTTGTCGTCTATGCCCTGCTGGCTAAGAGCCACAATTTTAGCTTCTACCTCATCTTTATTTTTCAGTTCAGCCCATGACCCAACAGGAATCGGTAAATCGGCTGTTGTGGCCTCTCCGCCCTTCCAAACGATGCGAGTGTGTACCGTATCACGACCAACTCGATGGACGACAACTTTATCAATCAAACACCGGAGTAGCGACTTTTTCTGAACTTGTGTCAAAACGTCTGTGGGCCAAATTTCAGGTAGTTTTGTGCCAATTTCAGAGAACGCTGTTTTGAGCGCTGCTGGCAAGGTGATAGCCGCAGGAGAAGTGGATTGTGGCCGGTCGCTATGCTTAGCATTGTGAAGTTCACCTAAGGCGGTTTCCCAACGTTGTTCTAACTCAGTCGCGACAAGCCGATTCTCAGGGTCAACTTGATTGAATCGTCGCTCTGCTAAAGCTACTTCGTATTGTAACCTCTCTAACTGTTGTTTGTGTGCATTTTCAATTCTCTCTTCTGACTTTTGTTGAACTTTTATCGCCTGTTCATAAGCATCCAGTTCTATGGGTGAAAGTGCCTCAAAGAAGGCATTGACGACGTAGTTATCGACGATATCTGCCGGGATATACTGACAAACAGGCACTCTATACTGTTGCCGTAAATAGTTGCAGATATATCGGGTGACATGTTTGTATTGCACCACCATTTTATGGCCACATTCGCCACAGTAAACGATGCCATGTAACAGGGCTGATCCATTGCGGGGAATGCCCCTTGATTTGTTCCGGTCGTACTCCAGATAGTTGTCCATGAGCTGAGCCTGAATTCGCTTGTAAGTAAGCCAGTCTATATAGGCAGGATACTTATCATTGACCCGAATTTTCCACTCCTCCATGGGCAAGGTTTTGAGATGGGTTTTGCCGGGATTAGCGGGGTCTCTGATGGTGCGGGTGCGCCCATAGACGAAGGCACCCGCATAGGCCGGATTTTTTAGCATCGAAATCACAGCGGCCAGGAACGGTTGACGCCAAACAATCGTCCCAAAGCGATCGCGTCGCGGCAGGGTCAGGTGTTGACGGTTGAAGGTGCACAAGACTTGCGCCGCTGCTTTGACCTCTAAAAACGTTGAAAACACCAAACTGATGCGGTCTTGGACCTCCCGGTTAGGATCTTTGTTCACCACACCGGCTTCATCACGGACCAGGCCGACAGGTAGCGCCAAGGCTAAGTCGCCGCGCTTTGCTTTGTTGAGTAGACCGGCGGTGAGCCGTGCCCGAATCGTGTACAGCTCAACTTCAGAGATTTGGCCTTTCAATCCCAACAGCAGCCGTCCATTGGGGCTGCTCGGGTTATAAACACTATCGTGATCGGCAATCAAACAACTTTTATAGCCACACAAATCCAACAGAGGATACCAATCTGAACAGTTGCGTGATAGGCGCGTCACGTCATAGGACAGAATGATGCCGACTTGACCGAGTGTGACCTGTGCAATCAAGTCTTTGAACCCATTGCGATGCTCAGCGGTGGATGCCGTTGTGCCTAAATCACTATCGATTACTTCAATCCGCTCGCCCGACCACCCGAGGTCCTGGGCTCGCTGCTGGAGCGCATACTGTAGGCGTAGACTCTCTTGGTTGTTGATCGGCTGATGAGGACTCGATTGACGCACATAAATCAGGGCTTTTCGGGCTACGTGCGTCGGGGTTACCAGTTCTGATGTAAGCATGGATTACCTCCTGGAAGATGACGGTAAGGTTGTTGCGGATATCGGCTTTCAGCTCTGGGCTGAGTCGCTGCCAGACTGCTTTGGGGGAGATGGGCATAACGCCTCCCAGTTTTCGATTAGGGTGACAAACTCGCTCACACTTTCCATCGTGAGCTTTATCCCTAATCTCGGTTGGCCAGGAGCCGCTTGTGTGGCTGATAAAGGAATTCGTAAGCGCATATCATCGCGATAAGACGCTGCAACGTATGCTTTTCCGGGGCTGGGTTTGCCAATATAGAGCACCTGAAACCGGCGACCGAACAGTGGGTGCATCGGATCTGTCACCTCAATTTCAGTCAGCGAGCTGTCTGGTGGGTTCTTGAAGGGGGCTTCAACTAATGGGTTCGTTTGACAACATCGACCACAACTACCTTCTCCAGAAGATCAACACCTTTCCCAAGCTCAGGCATCAAATTAAGTCCTGATTGAAAGCAGGAATGATTGACTCTGGATTCTATCAAGCGACTAGAACCGGAACTCCGCAAGGAGGAGTAATCAGCCCAGTGCTTGCGAATATTGCACTGCACGGACTAGAACATCACATACTGAAGGCGTTTCCGAAGAGGAATGCGCCGAATGTAATCAGATATGCCGACGACTTCGTGATACTTCACGAGAGTCTTGAGGTCATCAAAAGATGTAAAAATCTGGTAGTGGAATTTCTGAGGCCAATTGGCTTAGACCTCAAAGAAACCAAGACTAGAATCGCCCATACGCTGGAGTCTCACGAAGGCACGAGGGGATTCGACTTCTTAGGATTTACGATTCGACAACATAAAGTCGGCAAGTATAAAACCGGGAAAGTCTGTGGTAAACCCTTGGGGTTTAAGACAATCATTAGGCCGAGCAAAGCAAAGGTCAAAGCACACGCCAGAGAGATAGGGGAAGTCATCAAAAGCAGCAAAGCGGCTACCCAAGCCAAATTGATTGCAAGACTCAACCCAATCATCCGAGGATGGTCAAACTACTTCTCTACTGCGTGCAGCAAGGAAACGTTTAATCGCCTAGATGCAATCACATACTGGCACTTAGTCAGATGGGCAAATAGGCGACACCCACAGAAAAGTAAAAGGTGGGTGGCCAGAAAATACTGGCATAGACATGGAAATCGAAGTAGAAGCTTTATGACGTCCGATGGAATAATGAAGCTTCATACGGACACGCCCATCAAGAGACATTGGAAGGTCTTCAAATCACGAAGCCCATTCGATGGAGATTGGGTTTACTGGAGTAGCAGAAGAGGTACGTATCCTGGCACTCCCAGGGCCGTATCATTCTTGATAAAGAGACAGAACGGAGTCTGCCCACGGTGCAGCCACTACTTTGGTTCACAAGACCAATTAGAGGTTCACCACGTTGACCAAGATAGGTCTAACAACAAGCGTGACAACCTCTGTCTTTTACACAAAGTCTGCCACCATCAAACCCACGGTATGTACTCAAGACAAGAGCTTAAACAGAGAGGAGCCGTGTGAGGTGAAAGTCTCACGCACGGTTTTGAAGACCAGTCTGAGGGGTGACTCTCAGGCTGAGTTTAACCACCATCAATATCACTCATGACTCGTGGCGATCGCATCGCCTGATCGATAGAATTATCCTTACGTGTTGAGGACTACCAGCTTATCAAGACCACTACTTTTAGTAACTTACGAAATTTGAAGACCTTCTGTCATTCACTAGAAATTAAGTAGGGTAACCAAGTAGATTTATTATACCTTTAAGCGGTAGAGAGGCGTGTCACTTGTAGTTCGTATGTTTCTATAATGAGGGATAAGCGTTGACTCGAAGAATAGTTCAGACTTGTTTGGGGAATCTAATAATATGTGGAGAGGTTCATAGGGACAGAAGAAACATCGCGTATATTCCAGAACTATTCGGCATTCAATACCCTGATACATCCATAAAGGGGCTGGTTCAATGGCAGGTCACACTTTAAGTGCGATTCTCTAGCGAGAGGCTACGCCAACAGGTAGTCTGAATGACTGCCTGTCTTCCAAGGTCGCCCCACATGAGTCCAGCCCTATCTGTCGCCGCCAATCTATCCCCCGCTACTCGTAAAGAGATCGGTATCAAGGCGATCGCACGCACAGTCGCAATCAGTCACTTGGCAGACAAGCATCAGGTGAGTCGGAAGTTCGTTTACCAGCAGGGCGATAAAGCACAGCAAGCTCTGGATGAATCCTTTGCGCCCTCCCAAGGGAATGACGATGTTCTATTTCATTTGCCAGTAACCAAGAACTGGCTGTACCAGCTGATTCTAGGCTTAGTGCTAATCTGCCACAGCTCCTATCGCAACGTCGTTGAGCTGTTTCGCGATCTCTTCGATACGTCGATCAGTGTCGGCAGGCCTGGTTTAAAATTGGCTGATCTTAGGTAACACTCTGACTCGTGGGTAGAGCGTTCAGACGTTGAGCCAGCTGCAATTTAAGGCTTTGACGGCTGGTTGAAAGTGTGACCCGAACCTGAACCATGCCGAAACGACACAAAGTAATATCAAGAGTCCTAGTTCATAGCCCACTCGTTTTTTCTCACTGCTCATTCCAATAAACATTCGCTGGCTCATAAACGGCTTTATTCATCCAGAGCTTAGTTTGTTTTTCCATCTCGGCTACTTTGCATTCACTTGCGCTGAGCGGACGCCAGCTACTGTCACGAGTAATGCCAGTAACGGTCATTTCTGTAGGCGGATATTCAGGCATTATGATGCTCTGTGCCTCTATCAGAGATTGAGTATTAGCACCACCGCCACAAGCAGGGTTGGCAAGCTGAACGGGATCGTCTTCCCAGTCACAGATTGGACAGATATTATAAGTGCCGTAGCACTCCTCTCCGATTGTAAGAAACCCACAGGCAGGACAAGGGAGCGACATCTCAACGGAAACTGACGACGATTCAGGATAGGCGTTTTGCTTCACTGTAGAGCACTGTGGTCAAGCTTAGAAGCAGGGCTTTAGTCGCTAACTTAACGACCGGTTTCTTTACTGTGAGGGGGCGCTCAAAAGGTCGATTACTGAGCACAAAGAAACTCGTCTAGAAATCAAAGCTTAGAAAAACCCACCCTTTTCATCTTTTCTAGCTGGAAAGGGTGGCTATCGTCAGGCTCATCTACATAGCTACTCAGATGGCGTAAATCCCTTACCCGCTAAATACTAGCTGCTTAGCTAGCCTATAGTCCCATGCGCTTATGCGACGTGGATGCGGGCCAGGGCTATTTCATTCTAAAGAGACGTTTGATAGTGTCGAGACCAGCCTGGCAA
>ERZ1740067.881-NODE-881-length-22403-cov-9.744317_pt1 | contig 22403 bp, 31 predicted proteins | sample MGYA00581736_ERZ1740067 | MGnify/ENA primary metagenome ERZ1740067 (study PRJEB43018, sample SAMN04849236) | marine metagenome | isolation source: floating plastic debris | place: Pacific Ocean | collected 2008-08-27 | study: EMG produced TPA metagenomics assembly... | reverse complement strand
GCGTATTGCTGTCCGCCCTGCTCGTGCTGTGCGTAACAACGTGGAGCGCGCCATTCTTGGCCTATGTCGGCATCGCGCTTTGGGCGGGTACCTGCTTCCTCGCCCATGCTGTCGGTCGCGCGATCCGGGGCTAGCACATGCCGTCGGTCTCAATCCATTTTGGCGCGTAGCCGCTGCCTTTATAGAACGGCGTGCCTTCTGCTGTGAACCCAATCAGCGGGGAGTTTGCCGAAAACCAGCGATCGCGTCCGGGGAAGAAGTAGCCGATGTTAGTGAGAAATTCGAGTGCGCGAGCAATCCGCTCTTCGCACGCACCGCATTCTCGCAAGAAGGCGCGAATCTCTCGCGGTCGAACCCCTACTCTGGACACATCCGAAACGTAGTCCTCGATCGCCAGGTTGATGCCGCGCATCACATCTTGCGGGCTCAGTCCGGCATCTTGCAGGAAGGAGCGCACCCCCGATAGGCTCCCGCACTCTGCTAGGCTCATGTCTTCCGGGTGAATCGCATCGAGAGGGAGGTGTTCGGGGTTGGGAATCCGTGGCTCAGGCTGACTGGGTGTTGCGGGTTGACGACCGCAACTATGGGGGAAGCCTTTTATGAGGACGAGTTGCGTTCGGGGTTTTTCAACTGAAGCGAACATAGCGGTATGTCCTATAAGTTTGTCGTTCGACCCACCCCCGCCCCAGCAGGGACGGAGCCCAGCTTCCAGCTTGTTTTTGCTTCACGAGTTCCAGGGAGTCAGGTTGTTGTTCGCGAGACGTTTCCGCACAGTCGGCTTCAGAGCATGAAGATAAAGGCGGACGTACTCAACCTGATACTGGTATCGGACTTACCAGAAGGATATCCTAATCAGCAATAATTTTCTTCAAGTATAGATACCATTCGCATGACGCACCAAGTCTTCCTGAACTACCTGACGGTCGAAAGCCGTCTAACCGCAGGTCTCGGAACGTCCGTTTGGATTGCATGGCGGCAGTGGGACGGCGTCAGCGAACGGGCTTGTTCGGAGCGTGCGTCGCGAGAATCCGTCCCAAAATTGAAAGGTCGGGGCCACATCGGTAGGCTCTCAGCAAGGTTGACGACCCTCAAAGACGCAGACCTCGCGGCAGAGGTTTTTGGCTTTGCCGCGCATTCGCTCGCGGTCGTCGAAAAAATCGGCAATATTCGCGGTCGACCGCCGCACACCAAGATCGAGCGCGCGATCGACCGTTTCCTATGTGCGAACGATCGTGCGGCGGGCTTGAATGGGCGCGCGATCGTCGACCTCGTCAAAGAAGCCCCCGACGGGCTTGATGACGAGCGGTTTTGGGTGGCGTTCGACCGCGCGCAGCAGACCGCGTCAGACTTTGCTCGGAATCGAATCGAGAAGCTGAATCGCTACCACCGATCGCAACGCCCTTACTCCGCTTGAGGTTCGCGGCGTCGAGCGCGGTGCAGGATTTTATCGATTTCATTAGCGGGGGCTGGGTGGCCGAAATAAAAACCCTGCCCGCCTTTGACGCCAGCATCGCGCAGCATCTGTAGCACCCAATCAACATCGGACTGGGTGCGTCCGGGCTTGACCGGCTCAATGCCCTCAGCGATCGTCTCAACGCCAAACTCTCCGCAGAGGCTGCAAATCGAACGACAGATTTTCGCCCGGTTTTCGTCGGCTTCCGATTCGGGAACGAACGAGCGATCAATCTTGACCTGGAACCGAGACCCCAAAGCTTCGTACAGCTCGCGGAAGCGGGCAATCCCGCTCGAGCCAATCCCAAAATCATCAACCCGGACGATGACATTGGCGTCGGCGACCCGAGACAAGATTTCATTAAACCCTTTGGCACTGCCTGCAAACTCTCGCTCTGTGACCTCGATCGAGAGGATCGAAACATCGGTTCCGCTCCGATCGCACGCCGCATACAAACGCTCGACAAATCCGGGTCGAATCAAGTCGTACGGCGACACGTTGACAGAGATGGGCATTCGCTCTCCCCAAGCAGCGGCTTGCTGCGCGGCCGTGCCGATCACCCACTCGGTAATCCGATTGATTTCGCCCCCTTCAGCAATTGGGATAAATTCGCCTGGGCTGACGACACCAAGCTCTAACGAGTGAGGCCAGCGGATCAGCGCCTCGGTTCCGATAATGCGATCGGTGTTGTTAAGGTCGACGATCGGCTGGTAGTACAGGACAAACTCTTCGCTGTAGCGATCGCGAATGCGGCGCAACTCCGCCCTGACCTGATTGCGTCGCACGAATTTCTGGATGAGTTCTTTGTCCCAAACAGCGACACCACCACCGCCCTCTTTGGCGGAGAACATTGCGATATCCGCCGCGCGCATCTGCTCCTGCAGGTCTCCGGCGCGGCGATCGACAACGCCAATTGAGGCATCGATTCGCAGCTGCCGCTCCTCGATCGTGTAAGGATACTGAATCTCCTCGAGGAGGTGCTCGGCGATCTCAATCATCCGATCGAGGTCGAAATCGCCCGCAACGAGGATCGAAAACTCATCACCTCCCAGGCGGACGATCAGGTCATCGGTGCTAGCGAATTCGCGCAGTCGACCGGCAACGGAAACCAGCAGCGCGTCGCCAACGTCGTGCCCGAACGTATCGTTGATCGCCTTAAAGCCATCGAGGTCGATGCAGACCGTTCCCGCATACTGCGAGACATCAAGACCGCGAAGAGCGTATCGGTTTGAAAGCCCCGTCAGTTCGTCCGTAACGGCTTGTCGCTCGAGCTTGGACAGTGCCTCGTGCAGCACATCGATCCGCGACCACATCAGCAGGATGCGCGGACGGGCGACCACGAGCGACAGCAAGCGAGCCAAGTAGCGCAGGACTACAAGCCTCGATGTCAGTAGTCGCATGGCATACGGCCATAGAGGCCCGCCCTTCGACAGCCTAATGGCATCGAGAATGAAGTGACCACGAGTCTTCGCGACCGGGTCGTCATAGAAAAGCTTCTCGCCCTCGATCGATCGTCCGGTTTCGACAACCTCAAAGTAACGGTCGAGCAAGCTCATCGAGCCATCTTCTGCGATCCGGTGTCCTGGCTGCCCTTTCGCCAACCAGGACACGCCCGCCTCCGGCTCGATCTCCTCGGCAACGGAGTCTGAAAAAAGCTCCCAAAGGAAGTCTGGCTCCGTATCTCCAGTCGGAATCCCCATCCCGAGGATTGCAATCCGGCTCCGGCTGTTGCCAAGGATAAGGTCGGTCGCCCGAAAGTAGTCAAACAGTCGAGCCGAGTTGCGAACGAAATAAGCCGCTGCGGAAACGGACAGTACCGCCGTCACCGTCAGCCACCGTTGAGCGAGGCCGTGCCGCCCCAATCCCTCCATCCCGTGACCGATACCGCACGATAGGACAAACAAACCCAGCACGACCAGAACCACCCGAAGCCGCCGACCCACAGAACAAAGCCGCAGCGCGACGATCGACGATATCAAAAAGTAAGACGCTGAGATCAGCAAATCCTCAGCACTAACCAACCAGTCCACTAAAACACTCCCTTACCAGAAGACCTACCTATCGTCGCAAGATTGCAAGCACTCGGGCGCTTGCACATGCGCCCCCGCGTCGCCATTAAACCGAAGGAATTCCTTCGGTTTAATGGAATAGTGCGGTAATCTCCGCGTCTGTTGCCATCGTCTTCATCCCGTAGTCTTCGAGCACAGCTGACTGCGTCGTGAATGCGGGTTTGGTTGGTGGTGGCGCTCCGGCGGTGCGGCGGAACTGCCGTAGTTCGTGGCGGCCTTTCTTCTTTGCCGATCGGTATGCCAGCGCGATCGCGACAAAGGCGTCGCCGTGGCGCGGCTTGCCATCGGAGCCTTTGTATCGCAGTCGGTCGGGAACCTTTGGGAACCCCTTCTCTAGCTTGACCGCGCCGAGGTCGGCGAGGATGTCGGCGTGCTTGGGTAGTACGATCGTCCGCTCTTCCATGGCCGACTTCAGGAGCGGCCCAATCTCGCCGTAAACCTTTGGCTGCAAGTACACCTGGTCGATCGTGGTCTTGCCGTAGCGCTGCTGGGCGAATTCAGCCATCACCAAGCCGTTGCCGCCCGCGTCGAACGAGCCGTGACAGAAGCGGGGTAGCCCCTCGATCACGAAGTCCAGCACCTGCTCCTGTTGGCGGATTGGCACGTTCCGCATTTGGATTGCGAACGGTGCGATCCGAGTGAGTTGAGGCGTCTCGACGATCGGGCAGATCACCGAAAGGTCGGCGTGACGTCCGAAGTCAAACCCGACGAAGCTCTTGAAGTTTTCGTCGAGCGCCTTGAGGCGGGGTTGGACGATCTGCTGTAGCCACAGCCGGGTCTCGGTCAGCCGATAGTTGTCGGACTTCATGTTGAAGCTGTCGTCGCACTCGTAGGACAGAAGCGCGTAGTTGTCGTTCATACACGACTCGACGAGCAGTGGTGGGAAGTAGTCTACCGACGGCGCGCGCGGGATGCAGAACAGCTCCTCGTCGGCATCGTCGCCGTAGTCCGATACGACGCGATCGCGCCATATCTTCTCGCCTTCCGGCGTCCAGTTCCCGCCGTTCATCTGGCAGATCCGTTGGTAAAGCCCTTCCTCGATCGCGTCGTCGAACGTGACGGGGCCGTGCAGCGAGTAGTCTTTAACCCCGGCCTGTATCTCCTGGATGAGCTTGTAGAACGGCTCGGTCGTGCCGTTGTAAGTCGAGATGATGTGAATCGACCCGCCCCAAATCGTGAGCGCGATCGCGGCTTTCAATAGTTCTGGCAGGTTGGGAATAAACGCCGCCTCGTCGATCACCACCACGCCCTGCTTCCCCCGCAGGTTAGACGGGTTGGATGATAGTGCCGTGATCCGATGACCGGAGGCAAACTCAATACCAAACACTCGCGTCGACTTATCCTCGTCGCGCTTGTAGACCTCTTCGTGCTTGAACGGCGTCGCGAGCTTGTTGATGCGCTTCGCCCACCAACCGCAGTCTTCGATAAACTGCTGCGCCTGCAGTTCGTTGTAGGACACGTACCAAACGGACTGCCCGGCAGTCGTGGCCGCCAGTCCGACCGCGCCCGCCGCTTCCGCCCAGGAAATCCCGATCCGCCGAGACTTGACGATCGCCTTGACCTGCGAATCATCGCGAACCCATCGTTGCTGATAGGGCAGAAGTAGGCCCTGGCTGGTTGTTTCCGAACTCATCGATCTCGATCTCCATAACTTCCGCTCGCTCTCCTGCTGCCGGAAACAACCCACACCTTTAAATGCCACGGCTGTTTTTCCGTCCGGACTCCGCGCCGATCGCGCCATTTTTTAGCTCGACTCCGGCCGAATCCCCAGCACCTCTTCGCGAAATACCTGAGCGAACTCGCGCGACAGCCCTCGCTCGGTCGTCTGCTCTTCCTGGCCCGTGCCAGCTTCGATCAACATCTCGATCATTCTCCAGGCGAGCTGGCCTCGGGTTGCGCCCGACGCAGGGATTTTCCCGGAGACAATGTCCATCACCACGTCTTCCGCCGTGGCGATGTTTTCTCGAACCCACTCCAGCCGCTCGCTGGCGCTGGCATTGGCGATCGTGGTCGTCACCGTTCGAGATTCAGCCAGGCGTTCGCATTTGCGCTCGAGCTGCGAAACCTTACCTTCGAGCGCGGCGATGTAATCCTTTGCTAGGTCAAACGAGATAGCGGTCACTTCTGGCGTTTTGAGGATGTTGCGAACTTGCCGATCGCTCACCTCGACCCCGGCATCGTGCAACGCAATCGATATCTCGCTGCTGCTCTTGTGCTGCAATGCCATCTCGGCGATCGCTCGATCGTGGCTAGTGTCTCTGGTTCTCGGCATCGCGCTACGAGTGTCAAATACTGTTCCTTGACTTTATCCACCGCTCTCCTACGATCGGAGTTGACCTCGACTTTCTCGCGCTACACCTATGAACGATTCGCTCCGCCAGAACCGCGCTCGACTGATCGCCATCGGGCAACGCTTCGCTCAGCACGACTTCGATCGTGCCCCGCAACCTAACCCCGAGCCGCCGCCGATGCAGCGCTTCATTTCCCTCGAACAGATGAAAGACGCCAGCGGGCAGCTGCTGTCGGAAGGCGATCGCGCGATCGTGCACATGCTGCTCGGCGCTTGCCGCTGCCCAGCTACGACTACGGAACCAGAAGGCGTGCGCTGGTCTGAGTCATGCGCGTCGCGCGCGCTGCAGCACTTTTTCCATTCCGGCGGTCACTGCTTCTACTTCGACAGTAAGGGCAACGCTGGCGAAGTCTCGCTCGATGAGATCTTGGGCAGTCCGCTGTACGAGAAGTTCTGGGCGACCGCATCTTCTACCGGCGAGCCGCCATCGAGAACGGTATTCTTCACGCACTACCTGCCTCACTTCCCGCACTCGTACGATCCGGGGTTTGGCAACGGCTCTCAAACGCTGACGATCTTGCGCGAAGACTGGGAAAAAGAAATGCTTCGACGGCAGGATTCGCGCGCCACATCCCGCGCCATCCGCTAGAATGAAAGTGCCGCAACTCTCAGGCTGTATGGGTTCTGAGAAGAGCAGCAACCACTCGCATTTATTCACCTCGATCGCTCGACTGCCTTACCTTGGTTGAGTGGTTTTCCTATCAATATGCTTAAAGACGGAGATTTGGTCGTCCTGCCCGACGGCTCGACCGCAACTCTGCTCCGGCGACCGGAGCGAAAGGAGAAAGAAGGGTGGATCGTGAGGCATACTGTTCGCGGCAAAATTTATGTCGCGACAAAGGAGATAGAGCTTCATCCCGCGATCGCTCGCCTCGAGCAGCAAAATCGTCAGATGCAACGCCAGATCCGATCGCTATCCGATCGCGCTTTGCGGGAGAAAGTTAGTACTCACGGGTCGCGCCTGTCCGAGATGTTCGGGATGGTGCGATCGATCGCCACTCGCGCGCTGCGGTGGTCGGCGGGCTCCGATCGCCGCACGACCCGACTAGAGCGAAAAATTCGGTTAACCCAGGCTGCGCTACGACAAGTCGCCGAAGCGAGCGGAGTCGATCTCAGCGAGTTTTACCTAGAAGAGCGTTCTCCGATCGATGTCGAACGGTCTTGCGCGCGGAAGCTCAAACGCATCGACGAGCAAACGCAGCAGCGCAGCAAAACTATCCCGACGCAATGGCTCGTGAACCAATGACCGCATCCGCCCAGCAACCCAAAACTTATGCCGCGACCCTCGACGGACAGGCTCAACTGTTTGCGGCGCGGCTGTGCCTCGAACGATCGCCCGCACTCAACAATGGCGCGTGGGGTAGTTTCTACCCTATCTGCCTATTGATGCCCCAATACTCGTTGCTGCCGCATGAGTTTGCCTTTCTCAAACTGTGGTGCGATCGCCAGTCCATCGATATCGAACATACCGAGGTCGGGCTGTTCGTCGATCTTTGCGCGCTACTCGAGTCAATGGGAGAATCCAGCGGAGATTTAAATGTCTGACATCGTTTCAGCTCCGAATTTCGCTAGAGAGGTCGCTTACGCGATCGCGTTCCTCGATTTCTTGAGAAGCCCCGACGCGCGCAGGAGGGCCGCACTTGCTTCGGCGCGCAGCACCTACAACGTGCTGTTACTCAAGTCTTCGGGTTACTGGGAGCTGCAAAAGCTCGGCAGCGATGAAGAACGGACGTTCCCGGAGGGGTGTATATCCATCGGATTGCCGCTGCTCGAGGCGGAAGACCGTGACGTGCTGCTTTACAACCCAGGCCCGATCGTCGGGCTTTTCTGGCGACGCCGCGCCCGATACGTCAATACGGTATTCAACGCTGAAGCCGCGATCGTGCAAACTGCTCGGTACGCCGTCTATCACGCCATTTCGACGCGCCTGTCCCGCGAGCTGTATTGCGCACGCAGAGATGACACCAGTCGCACGATTTTTGGGGAATGGACGATCGACATCTTCAACACCTACGACGCCGAAGATCGCACGATCGCCCACCGCGATAACGCAACGCTAGAAGAGGTGTTCTACGAATGCCAGATGCAGATGAGTGAGTCGCAGCTTCGCATCCCGACACTAATCCGTCCGGGGCGATAATCGAGTCGCGGGCTCAGTCCCGCACCCACCACCACGACACCAACACCACATGACCACGACGATCGCTGCCACCACCTTCGATCCCGATCGGCTCATCGAGCGCTTGCCGGGGCTGCACCCGGTCGTGACCCATTACTGGGAATTGGCACCGGAGCTTCCCGATCGGCTCGTGCCGCCGGAAGTGCCGCCGGGCGATCGCTTTGTCACGATCGCGGAAATCGTCGATAGCATCAAAGACCTGGATTCAGCCGAAGACGACCTTCGAGCTGCTATCCACGGCCACATCGCAACCTACGAAATCCCCACGCGCCGATCGCCCGCCACCGAAGCAACCACGACGGGCAACCCGCCCGGCGCAGTTGAGGTAGAAGTCCACGAGCAATCGCTGTCGTACTCCCTGCGCTACACGCTTCTCCCGCGCCAATCAGACCCGAGCGACATCATTGGGTGCGGCTATTACTTCGACGGCACGCTACGCGCGATCGAGGCACGCGAGGGTTACCCCAACTTTTGGGCTCTCGTATCGCGGAAAGGTCGCAGATTTGCCGGGTCTTCGACCTGGTCGCAAATTTGCCGCACCCAGGGTTTCCCCTCAGTCGGCAGCGGGCGGCGATCGCGCTTCAACCGCAATGCCGTGCATCGGTACATGCGCGATCGCGTCCGTGAGATCGCGCCAAACCTCAGCGATCGCGATCTGCTTTCCCCAATCTGGAGCGAATAACCAATGAGCCTTGCTTCACGGCACCTGCGCGAACTGTCCTGCACCCGTCCCGAAATACTGAGCCGAAGCTATCAAACCAAATGGCTCGACGATCGCGCTGCGGTCAAGGTAATGCTCAAGAACCGTCAGGTGGGTGCGACCTGGTTGCTTGCCCTCGATGCCGTGACTGCTGCCATGTCAGGCCCACGGTCGAGCAGCACGCTATACCTGGCGACTTCTCGCGATCAAGGTCGTCAATTTCTCGAGTATTGCCACTGGTGGGCTCGCCAGTTGGGGCATGACTCAAATGCTCTACAGCGAGGCGATCGGCTTGAATTCATCAGCGAGCAGTGCATCGAGATTGCAGCACCGACGAACGCGGCCTATTGCCGCCCTGCTGGCCGTGGCTGGGGGACAATCGCGATCGATGAAGCGCACGACATCCCCGATTTGACCTCACTCCTGCGTTCGTTTTGCCTGAGTCAAAGCGATGCGACCTTGAGCATGACCGTGACCGGAAGTTCCGAGTCGCGCAACACGATCGATATCGCGATGCGCGACGCCGGGCTTCTCGAGTACAGCTTCCACGGCCCGGTCACATCGTCGGACGCAATGGGACGTGAGTAGGTCAAGCCCTCCTTTTTCAGTTCCTGACAAGGTGCGCGATCGGCAATGCTTCTGGAATTTAGTTAACGGAGGGATCGATGCAAGTCCAATTTCATGTGGGTTCGGTTCAAGAGGCACTGGCTGTCCGGGAGCGAGATTACGACGCGGATCTGACGAGACGGTTGATCGAGTACGACTGGCGATCGCTGACGACTCGCGACATTGCGCCGATCGTCCGTGCGCCGCGCCGAGGCGAAAACGATCCGGCGGAGTTCTCCACGCTCTACGCGAAGACGGGAAAATACGATCGAACGACCTACGGCTTAGACCTGTTCGACGTGATGACCGCAATGGTTGTGACCTTCGATTTACCCGTTGGTCTATGGGCAGAAATCCGATCGCATCAGTTCGATCCTGGAGTGTTATTCGATCGCCCGGCTTTCGCCGCCTACGCGATCGAGCCTCTGATCGTGAAGCAGTACGAAGCGATTGTGCCGTACTTGGAAGCCTCGGATCGGACGATCGAGGCGCAATGGCAAAACCCGCCGTTCGATGCTTTTGCTGAAGCGGAAGAGCGCATCATTTTCGAGACCGGCCGCCGACCAACGAAGATGGCGATCGCGCTGTCGCTCTACCACCGACTACGCAGTTTCAATCCAGTGACCGAGCTTTTTCAAGGGCTGCCACCGGTTGAAGCGATCGCGCGACACTTCGACATTGCGAAAGAAAACACGCTCGTAGTGCCGGATCGATACATCGGCGGGAAGCGAATACTGCTCTACGAATCTCCATTTCCAACTCAGCCCAACCCGCTGTCAAACCCAACCGCTGCAACATTCAGCCCAAAGAGCTTGGCGACGACATTCGTTCACCCCGACAGCTACGTCTGGTTTGATGACCGCGAGCCCAAAACGCACGTCCTACTGCTGTTCCGCATCATCCCGAGCGAAGAAGGTGCGCGATCGGCAATGCTCATCGACTTCGACAAGGAGGCAGCCCAATGACTCTTGCCGATACATCAGATCCAGGTATCGCGCCCAACACGCTAGAAATCCAGCTCGATCGCTTCGACGATCGCACGATATTCGAGGTGGAGTTCCCGGAGATATTGCCGGTCTACACGAGCTACGGAGCGCCCCGCCCCGCGATGTTTTGCCAAGACCCGAACAGGATTCACCGCGTCTCGATGGTGATCCCATATGGGATTGGCTTGGCCTGGCACGATGCGCCCGCGATCGAACGCGTTAACCTCGCGGTGCTGTTCTCTCCAGGCCGCAGAGTGGGGTCGATCCTCCCGCCAGAATTGAAAGACCTGGTTTACGCGATCGGCTCGTTCGACGAAGTGAAGATCGAGGAGTACGCAATAGTTGCCGACCAGTATATTGGCGCGCCATCACCGCCGCCGGTTGCACACCTAAAGTTCTCCGGGCGTAAGCTCAAATTGGAAATGACGACCTTCAAAGAAGCACAACACCAAATCACGGGAGCCACGCCATGCAATTAGATCGAGATGGCAGCCCATCGGCTTTTGAGTCAGACGAGCAATGGATTGAGCGGGAAACGGAGAGGTTCCGCAACTTCTCTGTAGAAGAGCGCTGGCAGCGGATCTACGCCACGACGTTCCCGAAACTGCAACCTGACGACATCGACTGGATTGCCGATCGGTTGCGCGGCAAGAGCATTCTCGAGGTCGGCGCGGGTTCGGGCTACCTCGCCAAGCAGCTCGCCGATCGCGGGCTATCCCCGATCGCGACCGATATTGCGCCGGGTGAGAAGAACAATTACCCATGGAGCCTGCATCACTTCGATGTCATCGAGATGCCAGCCGCCGACGCGATCGATGCTCACCCCGAGATAGACGCGGTCATCTGCTCGTGGCCTTCACTCAACGGTGAGTGGGCGGCCGATGCGATCGCGCGCATCAGACCGGGATGCCTGTTCCTTTACATCGGCACCGGGCGCGGCGACTGCTGCGCCACTGACGAATTTTTCCATATCCTCGATCGCGACTTCGACGAACTCGGGTTCTGTGAATCCTACGAGCCTGGGTTATTCGACAACGATGCGATTGTCCTTTTTCGGCGCAAACAGAATGGATGACTCTCAGCTCGAGCGGTTCGGCAACCTCCCTGCCAACGATTACGACGAAATCGTGCCTCAAGCGCTCGATCGCCCAGGCGAAGACCGGGGGCTGTTGCTCGGCCGCCAGATCGACGAAGCGTGGCTCTGCGTCTACCTACACCAGCAAACGATTCACGTTGTCGAGTACAAAAACGGCCCGGCGGGAATATTTTGCAACTTCGCCGCAACTCACCGCCAAAGCCAATACTTCCCCGAGCGCTACCTGCCGTCGGCTTTCGTCTACGCCCACGAGACGGATTTCGAGTTTGCGCGTGAGATGCTGCGCGTGTTCGGCAACAACTTCCGCGACCTCCTGAAACCAGTCCCCATCTCCACTGCCGATCGCCAGTTGATGAACAATGCGATCGTGCGAATGACTATCAATGAGTGGGATTAACCCCAACACCCTCACAATCGATATCAATGACCCAGCCTGAAATCACTACTATCGAGTCCTTTGAATCTTTTGAGGTGAGGCTTGCCCCACCAGCAAATCCAGACAGTTTCATCCGAGATGAAAGCGGCAACTGGCGCTTCGCGATCGGCGAGTCATGGGAGTCAGTTAGTCCCGACCGCGAAGCCGAACTCGAACGCGAATTCCAACGAGCCCTTGTGCGGCGCGATCGTATCCAGGCCCTTGCAAACCAACTGACCGAAGAGCATACGCTTGATAAGATCTCCATACTTACTTATTCTCACCCCAAGACGATCGCGCTCGCTCGGGACGGCAGGATCTCCCGGTCATCCGTGCTCGATCGCCTCGAGGCTGTAAACAAGCTCATAGGACGGGTATGGCAAGACTAGTGTTTTCGTGGGGAGAGGTCGAGAATCATCCGATCCCAGCAGAAGCGAACATTAAGTTCGACTCGTTTGGTATCACCGCCAACGGAGTGGACATCACCTCTCAGCACGAACCTGGCGAGCGCTTCCTGATGAACCCCGACGCAATCGCCTCACTTTTCTCGTACCTGTGTACGAGGCTCGATCGCCTTGGTGATAGCGATGAACCGATGAAAGCGATCGTTTATCGCTACCTGTCGGCATGCTGCTGGTTTGTGCCCGACCACCGGATCGAGGTGGGGTGGGGCATCGGCGGCAAGCCCGGATACGGCCTCCGCGCGATCGCTCCCGACGCAAGTAGCTACATTATCGATGCCGGACTTACCGAGGACTCGTGTCTCGCGATCGGCCTACAGATTGGCAGAGACATCAGATTCTGGGGAATGAAAGCATGCTACCGACCGTTTCATCCGGAGTATTGGGCCGGAACCCGCACCGACTACAAGCTCGAGTGCGATCGAGCAAAACCACCAACGATCTTTCCTGTCGTTCCACAATGAGTAATGCCACCATCCTCATCACGCCAAATGCTGGCGATATGTCCATCCATCTCGAAATTGACCCGGCAAACGCAGTGCCGTTCAAAGCGCACAAGTCACCATTGCCGCCGCTCGAGCCCGGATCTAAAGAACGACCGATCGTCAACCAAGACCGATTTGTGTTTGAGGTGGAGCAAGGCATCATGGCGGTTGCGGGCCAGATAATGCAAGTACCCACCCAGCCACAACTAAGCGAAGTCCTGATGACATTTGTTTGTGGGAGGTACGAGAGCGGTGCGGCGATCGTCACCGCAGTCCATGAGTACGTTGAATTCTCGTTCCGCCTGAAATCCGAATCGCTCTACTCTCGTCCATCGCTCGTTCTGGCATTCACATCGGAGCATCGTAAACTCCTCGCCGCTCATCCGGCGCGCCCCGAGACCGCCTTTGGGCATCACAAAGACGTTGCTGTTGTTCGAGAGATCGAATTGCTGGCGCGGAACAACCCCACCGGCACGACTATCGAACCGATGTCGCGGGTTTACTCACTCCCCCGAACGGGTCAGTCACATTTGTCATCTCCCCAGTAAAGCTGGTGGTATTTTTCCCATTTCTCGATCAACTTTGGCAGTAGAAGCTTGAACTTTCGGCTAGCAAAGCAGCCTCGCGGGCTTGTTCCGTAGTCGCACAGACCAAGGACACAGAGCATTTCTTGAAATATTTCGTGGGGGAGCCCCCAGTTGGGACTGCGTTCCTCCCACCTGTTTTGCGACACGAGGTCTCGTAAAACCTCAAGTGCCACCCGGCTAAATTCACTGTTGTAAGCCCCGTACACACAGTCAATCACTTCCCACGGGTCAAATTCATCGCAGGTCGGGCCTGTCATTTCGAAACTTGCGCCTTCTCCTTGTGGCAAAGACAGTTGGAACTTGATTTTTTTGATTATCGAGTCACTCACTTATCAGCCTCGCAGCGCTTTTCCTACAGACTACTACCACTCCGTAGATGGCATCAGTGACCCCACCATCCACGATCGGGTACACCTCGGTTTCCGCGTTGTACCTATTACTCTTCACGATACTCACAGCGATCGCGCTCAACCGCGTTATCCCCCCTGCAATCTTGCAACCTTCTCGCTCCAAGCATTCCATGAAGTACATCGACCGACTAAAAGCGCTGCACAATGGCGTAAGCACAGAAGAACTCGATCGGCGACTGAATGGTGAGGCGGCAGCCCGCTTCCTGAAATCGATCGCGATTGGTTTAGGTGTTGCGGAGGAAGATGTCGAAGATCCCCAGGTATGGATCGAACCCTCCGCCTGCCGAGGCTATGGAGATCGGGCCTCGATGTACTTGACAGTCCCGGAGGTCGGCCGCGTCGATCTTATCGTCGAGATGACCGATGCAATGGAAGGTGGCGCGAGACTCAAGGTGAGAGATCTTTTTTGCGAGGAGGCACTGTTCGTTCCGCTGAAGCTCGTTGCCGATCGCGCCACAATTGAAGCTCCATTCGGTTTCCAGGTCGACCCCGACCACCGCGACGCCTTTGAATCAGATCTAGCCAACCTGCTGTTCGGCGAGAAGTAAGGGAGACAACCCCATGGCCGTATTGTCTTATCGCGTTTCACTCGACACCTTCAAAAAAATCCACCCCGGAGGGCCAAGCACGACGATCGCCTACCACGAGTCAAAACCCGGCGTCCCGTGCCCCGACGGCATCGCCGCCGCTGCGGTCGCGTTTCGTCGTTATCCGCACGCCAGCGAAATCATCGGGCTGACTTACGATCGGTGGCGCACGACCGATGACGCACCATCGTTTGAGACCGGCGATCGGGTCGTACTCGTCGATTACTCCGTTCCGGCGGATGTCGTCACCAACTGGAAAGATGCAGGCGCGATCGTCGAAATCACCGACCACCACCGCACCGCCGCTGCCGACCTTTCCCAGTGGCGCACCGCCGATGGCGTTTGGATGGATACGACCGAATGCGGTGCGACACTCGCTTGGAAGCGCTACTTCCCCGACCTCCCGCTCCCACCCTGGCTTCGCTACGTCCGCGATCGCGACTTATGGCGCAAAGAGCTGCCCGACTCCGACGCCATCCACCTCGGTGCGCACGAACTCGGACACTCGATCTCGCTCGCCTATTTCCTGCTCTCGCTCACCGAAGACCAACTTCGCGCAGCGCTACTCCCCTTCGGACGCCAAGCGCTCGAACGCCGAAACCAACGAGTCGCGCTCCTGCTCCTGCAATTCGATCGCGAAGACTTGGATTCTCACACTCGAATCCCCACAATCCGCCTAACCGACCCCAACGACGACGCGCTCGTATCCGACCTCGGTAACGCTGCGTGCAAACAAATGCCCGATGCGCCATTCGTTGCGATCGCCCGTTCTGACGGCCACACCTGGGAACTACGCTCGATCGGCGACTTCGATGTATCCCACTCGCCAAGCAATACGGCGGCGGCGGACATAAAAACGCCGCAGGGTTCAGCCGCTAAGGTACGTACGGGCCACCGCTTTCGCCATCCGATCCACCAACCACGGAATCCACCCAGCCCTCCCAGCGCTCCATCGCTCGATCGCTTTCACTCACCGCAAGGCCCGGAGCAAGCCCCTCCCTGTCTCGAATCGCCAACGAGATCGCCTCCAGCTCTGCCTTGCTCGCCTTCGCTACGATCGCGCCATCCGTCCCAGCACAGTGCTTCATCGCAACCTCGTGCAGTACCTCTCGCGCTTCTCCTTGCGTCGCGTGCTCCAGTAACAGCATCGCCGCCACCTCAATGACTTTTGATAAGTCCGAGATCGGGTCTTCGTGTTTCTCTGGATAGCGATACAAGTATTTCAGTAAGTCCGCTTCACGTACCGCGACAATACCGCGACTATTCCCCACGAACTCACGCTGGATGTCTTGGCATGGACGGCCACGCCAACTGTAATAACTTTGAGCCTTTGTTATTCCGCGATATTAACCCGCGCAGCCGATCGACAATACCGACAGCATTCGTAACGCGAGTTCGCACCAGAAGCGCACCCGCCGCAACGAACCGGATATATTTGATTCAATCGCGGCTCTTTCATGTAGCCACGAATCGGCAGATCCCCCTCGTAAAGTCGAATCTCAGCTCTGACGCCAATCTAGAGGCTGATATTCGATTGAGACTCTTTGAGGAAAAACCTAATGGACTGCCCCACCAAAGGGAGCGTCTAGCGAATGTGAGAGTTTGCTAGGCGCTTTCTGTTTTGGGGTGTCCTTGATTCAAGGGACGTGCCGACACAGCGCGCGCTCGGTGGGCGGCAAACATCAGTAAACGCGATCGGCTCGACGCAGGCAAGAGAGCGAGAAAGCACCGCGATCGACGCGACTCCGAACCGCAAGGAAGGAGACCCCCGCGCACGCGCTCGCGTTCCGTCTCTACCGCCCACCGATCGCGCCTCGACCCACCTTATAAGCCACTGAAAACCGTACGCGCAGACCCATAAGAAAGACTCGCTCCATCGTTGTGGCGTGTAGTCCTAACGTGTTGCTATACTTAGGTCACGAAAGGCAAGGAGCCCCGCTCTAAAGCCGCTCGCCGCTCGCCTAGTCCTTAGCGCCTAGCACTACTTAGTTAGTGAGAGCGATCGCCTGAATCGGTGCTTAGACACCACTGGCGTACCCCCCCCCAAGAAAGGAGGGCGATCGCTACTGCCTGGAACTCGTGCCCTGAGGCTTGGCAGCACCGATCGCACCTTGCGATCTTTTTGTCTAACCCGAGGATATCCTATGGAACTCTTTGCCTCTCAAGCGTTCGCGTCTACCGTACTTGTTCGCACGTCCGAAGATAAGCCCGCATCAGAACGGGCGATTGTCTCGATACTGGACTACACGATCGGCGGCCAGTCCGATCGCTTCTACGTCCGAGCGAGCATGACTCTCTCGAATGAAAAAGGCGACTTCGCCGACAAACCCGCTCTTTCTGTTGAACTCAGCGATCGGTTCGAGCTAGCAATCGCTGGCGACAAAAACACCAAGATTTTCGGATCGAGCAATTCCAAGGCGATCGTCAAAAGCGAGGAACATCTGACCTACCAGGCGCTCGCGATCGCGCTTATCCCCCTGATGGACGAAGGCTACCGAGCGCAAGTCGGCAACATGGCGATCGAGCCAGTCGCCCCACTACTCGCTCGCCTTATCGAAAAAGCAAAACGAACCGACGGCAAGGCGTCGCTAGCTCAAGACGATGTTATCGACATCTTTTCGGAGATCGCCGCACACGACTGCGACGCACTGCAAGGCTCGAAGCTCATCGCCCACGCCCGCGACGCGAAAGAAATCATCGCGCGCCGATCGCGACCCGTGACGACAATCGAGCCCCAACAGTCGGACGCAGCCTAAACCCACGATCGAAACAACCCGGCGATCGGCGCGATCGCCGGGTTCCGGCCCATAGACCCGTGCTTAGACACGGCTAATTCTGATGCCTAGCCTTTTTGATGCCGTTGAGACCGTCGCTGAATCCGAGCCGAAAACCAACATATTCGGCATGGAATACGGCAGTCGCATCCCATCGTTACCAAGAAATCGCAGCGTACGGCTAGAGATTGCGTCTCTAGCGGGCGTTATCGAAGATTTCGACTCATTACTCGGGACGATCCGAGCGAGGCTTTCTAGCCTCGATTTAAGCGTGCCTGATAGCACAGAGCATATTCGTGTTGTTATCAAGCCCACGAAAGAGCGATCGGCGGCTAAGGGTGCGGAAAAAACGCGATCGGGTAAGGCGTGGGTGCAGAAAGCGCCCGGTAGTCGCGAGAACGCGATCGCGGCAAACAGTCGCGAGCCGCGCGCGATCGTCCCGTCCGTGCCTGAAGTTATCCCGGCTGACATAGTGGAAGCCGTGTTTATCGATGGACACCCGGTTATCTATAGCCTTGAAAAGCTCTTGCCGGTCAGTCCGCCCGAGCGGAAGTCGCGATCGGGGCAAGGCACAAAACGCGCAACCGCCCGCGCGGTTCACAAGCGGCGCAAAAAGACGATCGCGCTCGGCTCCATTGACGGTACGGGCAAGTTTTACGACACCGTTCTAGGCGCGTGTAACGTCCGCGTGGACAGTAAAACAAGCCGCGTCTATGTCGATGTTATCGATGCCAATAGCAGGCTCGTTACCGTGCAGACCCTATATCTGTACTACCAGGTCGTGCCGATCGTGCAATGGCGCTGGTTTGCTTCTCACCGCGATTGTGGCGAGTTTACAAAGTGGCTCAACCGCCGCGACGGCTATGACATAATCCCAGCCGCGATCGACGCCAACGAACGCGAGACCCATGCGGCGATCGAGTTCAGTATCAACAATCCACCACTTCCCACACAGTTCGAGAACTACCGAATTATCGAGAGTCGCGGATTTGTGTCTGTGACAAACGGCCATCACACCGTCCCGATCGCCCGTCGCGAGAATGCCGACCACGGCTGGCATATCGTCTTCGATCGCAAGCTATACGACCTCGATCGCAGCGACGCCACGATCGCCGTATCGAGAGACTTTTACAGCAATCTAACCAAAGTCGTAGGCGGGCTTTACAAGCATCTCGTCCAGCCCGAGCGACGCATCATGCACGCGCAAAAGAGACGGTGCGCCACGATCGCGAAAGCCCTCGCCACGATCGAGGGCTTCGATAAGGTCGAACCTGACGACCTACGAAATACAGTCGCACCATTGACGCTCGAAATACTCGACCGTAACGGGTTCCACTGGAAGGACGCCACCAAGAAAGATCCCGATCGCGCCCTCGAACCGGGCGAAAAGCTGCCTATCGTCGTGCTGTGCGGTAAGGCCAGCAAAGAGCGGGATGAGGACGCGATCGCCACGCTAGCCGCTTACGCGCAGATAGCCCTCCGATTCCTCGTTAATCGTCGATAGGAATTCCTAACAACTCGCGCCCGTATTCACCCAGCGATCGAGACTCGATCGCTGGGGTTTTTCATGCTCTCCGATTGTCGCTGTCACGCGCGATCGGGGGCTTTTTCGTGTCGATTCTTCTGCGTTCCTATGACCGCCACTGATGCCGCGATCGTGCTGCTCTACACGCTGGCGCTACGTGCGATCGTCGGCTTTTTACTGACCTCACTTACCCGGAACTAAACCATGCGAAACTCTGCCTTTATCGGAAATTCTGCAACCAACGGTGGGGCCGATCGCCGTGGCTCCCGTGCAGCACGGCGCTACACCCGCCCCGATCGAGCCAGCGCACCTGAAGACAGAAAGGTCGTGCTCACCATTAATGGCGAGGCGATCGAGACAACCCTACACGGCGTGAAGTTTCGGCTGCGCAACCTCGATATCCCCATCCCGGACGGCACGACAGCCGTAACCGTCAATACCACCAGCCCAGCCTCTCCATGCTGGCTGGAGTCACAGATCCGTTTGATTCGTGTACGCTGCGGCGATCGCGTCACCACGTACGCGCCTACAACGGAGGGCGATCGGGGTTGATGTTCGACATCGAGATTTACCAAACCCAGAACGGCAAGTGCCCCTACGAGAAGTGGCGACAATCGCTCGATCGCAAGATGCGAGCGATTGTGGACAACCGCGTCAACCGAATAAAGTCCGGGAACCTCGGGGACTGGAAGAGGGTGCGGGGCTCGAAAAATCTGTTCGAGATTCGCATCGATATCGGTGCGGGATACCGCGTCTACTACGCCCGCAAGGGGAGCACGATCGTCCTGCTGCTCAGCGGCGGCAACAAAGGCTCGCAGCCCCGCGACATCAAGACAGCCGCGCGATACTTAGAGGAGTACAACAGTCGCTCATAACCATGCAAATAAGCACCCAGCTCGACGACCACGATCGCCTCGTGGTTACCGACATGCAGTCCGACCCAGCCTTCCCCCTCATCGCCCTAGAGGCCGCCCTGGAAGCCGCAGACAGAGACAACTGCCTCGACTCGTTCCCAGCCCTCGCTCGCCAGCTCGTTTCCGCGATCGGCACAGACGCCGCGATCGCCCTCATCTTGGGAGCAAACGCAGGTCGAAATACCCACAGAAGGGTCATGCTCGCCGCGATCGCCCCCTACCTGCCTACGAAGTAGAAAGAACCGTATACACAACCCGCTCGATCGCCCCGATCGCACCCCAAGGCGTCCAACGAGTTTGCGTCGTTTGGATGCCTTTTTTACGGGGATATATCCCGCGCGATCGCCGCGATCGTCCACCCGCCGACTCTGTTCGGTTTGCACACCATCACACCCCTGATATGACCTCTCAAGACAGCCGCTCCCACTCCGATCGCGACCTACTTGGGTTCGCCGAATCGCTCGGACTGCGATCGCCCCTACTGTCAGCGCTGACCAAAGTGCTCGACACCGACCCGCGACACGATCTGTTCGGGCACAAGCTCTCTCACTTTGCCGCGAGCACCTTCGACCTGCTGGTGCTGTGCAATGGAATCAGCAGCACGCGATCGCCTTCCACCGCCAGCGGTGCGGTGCGCGTCACGCCATTCACCGGTGACTGCCAGACCTGGCATGATATCGAGTTCTGGTACGACGACTCTTCAATGTTGTGCCTAGCGGACTACCCGCTCGATCGCGACTGGTCGATCGCACCTGCCTCCCTTCCCGAGTTCACCGCGATCGTCGGGCGGCTCTCTACCCTCGGAAAGGCGATCGCCCGCAAGCACTCCAAGCAAATCGACAACATCTATGAGTTCGATTTTCGCGGCAGCGCGATCGGCTACGGCCCCTACGAGCCCGAGCAGCGCCGCTGGTACTACCGAGACGCTGACGGCAGCAAATTCGGCGCAAAACCCGCCGACGCTTGGCTACGCAGCGCCGCAGAGTGCGATCCCCGCTGACGCAGCCCCCGCGCCCCCCTCAGCGGAAAAGCTAAGGACTTGACAGCCAAGGCGCGTGGGGCATACACCCCCGATCGAGATACCCGAGAGACCCGATGTTTACATCTTTCTCACGCCCGATCGCGTCTACCTGTAAACCGATAATCCCAAGAGTGACATGAATACCGAAGCGACCGATCGCCTGCGCCAGATGCTCCCGGAGGGCTCGATCGTTCCGTGGGCGATGCGCCCATCGAGCATCGACGTAGACCCGGAATGCGGCACGCAGTTGCTGTATTTCAAGCGAACAATCTGGCATGAGTCCGGCGATCGCGCCGAACCCAGCTATATCGCTGCAACAATCGAGTGGGTAGACGGCGTCCCTTGCATTCCCGGCTGGACTACCGGAACAATCGAGGTCACTGAGGACGGCAGTGCCCATATCGTGTTCCCTTGTCACGGGCGGGTCTATCACTACACGCCACAACCCGAAGAAGCGAAGTTCTGTATCGCAGCACCAGCGATCGCGTTTGATCGGGTCGCCGAGCAGTTCGGCGCGATCGCGTAACCCGAGCCCACACCAACCAGAAGGAATTCCTAACGAATATGGCTACACGCTGCATCATTCAGGTACTTGATCGCCTGGGACGTCTGAAGGTCTACTCCTATGCCCACAACGGGTATTTTCCGGGGGTGGGACAAGGCTTGCTCGACCTGCTGAACCCCTCCGAGTTCAGCAGGTCGCCTCGAAGCCGCGCTCGATCGCGTCACGCTGATCGTCCCGAATAGCTACCCTTTCTTCGGGTATATCCCGATCGAGTACGTCGAGAGTCCCGACTGGCTCTCGCGATTCGGGCGGCGCAGCCTGGGCGCGCAAATCCTGAAGACGATCGCGAGCAGCGAGCCAACCGAGCAAATCGAGATGGTTCGCTGCAACCCCGATGGCACGGAATACACCTACACCGTGAATTTCGAGAGCCGCGAGTTTACCGCCGATCGCCATAAACACGAGACCCATACGTTCCCGCTCAACGCGCTACCGGCGTCGATACCAACAGAAGATTGGGACGACTGAATCGAGTAATCCCAGAAATCGCAAAACACCCTTCCGCCGCTTACATCTTTTTGAGGTAGAATACTGGAAGGGTATTTTTGTACCGAGAACATTATCAAGGGATTTGATGTGAGTTATATCGATGAGTTGAGAGGTCTGTATAAAGGTCATGTCAAGGCGAAAGGCGTGGAAGAGCGCGATCGTCGACGGATTTTCGATCGCAACTGTGATGTAGCGGCGGAGTTCTTAAAGGCGTTTGCGCTCGACTTGGGGGTTGAGCGCGCTCGTACCCGCGAGCCTCGGCGTCTAGCGGGTACGAGTCGCCCTTTTGGTTGCGACTACGCGGTTTATCTGTACGTACAAGTCCCGCCGCCTGGGGAGTTTTATCTCCGCGTCGAGTTTTCTGAAGAGCGCGCGGGGTTTCGAGTACAAAGATCGAACTGCAATGGGCAAGGTATTTATGCCCGGCTGAAGCCCTTCGTGGGAATTGACACGGAGGTTCCGCTATCCAGCCTCGGAGGCTTTGCCCTCAAGATCGACCCCGATCGCAGTGAGGATTTCGACCTTGCACTGGCTCAAATGTTGTTTGGTGAAGGTGGTTGAGATGACACGAAGATTAGATCTGTTGGAGCGCGCCCGCACTCGGGCACAACGCAGCCCGCAGCGAAATGGCGTGAGCGAGGTCGCCCGGTTCCTGCGGGCTGACACACTCAAGCTGTCGTTCTTTGAAGCGCACCTGCTGTACTACCAGCTCGGATGAGGCGGCAACTACC
>ERZ1740067.879-NODE-879-length-22430-cov-7.495955_pt1 | contig 22430 bp, 24 predicted proteins | sample MGYA00581736_ERZ1740067 | MGnify/ENA primary metagenome ERZ1740067 (study PRJEB43018, sample SAMN04849236) | marine metagenome | isolation source: floating plastic debris | place: Pacific Ocean | collected 2008-08-27 | study: EMG produced TPA metagenomics assembly... | reverse complement strand
CCATGTCGCTTCCTTGTGCCGCTCTGCGCATCAGCTTAGAACGCGCGCACACAAAGGCCAAGAAGGGCACGCGCATGAACATCCTGATCCTCGGCAGCGGCGGCCGCGAACACTCCCTGGCCTGGGCCGTGCTGCAGAACCCCAAATGCGACCGGCTGGTGGTGGCACCCGGCAATGCGGGCATCGCCGCGATTGCCGAATGCGCGTCCCTGGACATCTGCGACCGGGGCGCCGTTCTGGAGTTGGTCGAGGCGGAGTCCATCGATTTCGTGATCATCGGGCCCGAGGCGCCATTGGCGGCGGGTGTCGCGGACCGGTTGCGCGAGGCTGGCATTCTTGTCTTTGGCCCGAACGAGGGTGCCGCGCAGCTGGAGGCGTCGAAGGCCTTTACCAAGTCCATCTGCGACGCGGCGGGCGCGCCGACGGCTGCGTATGGGCATTTCACCGATGCTGCGGCGGCAAAAGACTATGTCGCGGCGCAAGGTGCACCGATTGTCGTCAAAGCCGACGGCCTTGCAGCGGGCAAGGGTGTCATTATCGCCGAAACCGTGGCCGAAGCGGAGGCTGCGATTGACGATATGTTTGGCGGTGCCTTTGGCGGTGCCGGGGCCGAGGTCGTCATCGAAGAGTTCATGACCGGCGAAGAAGCGTCCTTCTTTGTCCTGTGCGACGGAACGGACGTGCTGCCCATCGGCACCGCACAGGACCACAAGCGTGTGGGCGACGGCGATACCGGCCCCAACACCGGCGGCATGGGCGCCTACTCCCCTGCCCCTGTGCTGACCGATGCGGTGGCCGCGCGCGCGCTGGACGAGATCATCCGCCCTACGGTGGCCGAGATGGCCCGCCGCGGCACGCCCTATCAAGGCGTGCTTTATGCCGGATTGATGATCGAGGACGGCGCGCCGCGCCTCGTGGAATACAACGTGCGCTTTGGCGATCCTGAATGCCAGGTGCTGATGATGCGCCTGGGCGCACAAGCGCTTGACCTGATGCACGCCGCCGCCGATCGGCGGCTGGACAGCGCGCAGGTGAATTGGGCCGATGACCACGCCATGACCATAGTCATGGCGGCGGACGGCTATCCCGGCAGGTATGCCAAGGGCGCAACGATCGGCGGCCTCGACAGCTTGCCAGCAGACAGCAACCACATGGTGTTTCACGCGGGCACAACCGCCAAAGACGGCATGATCACCGCAAGCGGTGGCCGCGTGTTGAACGTCACGGCCCGCGGCGCCACACTGGCGGAAGCGGCGGAGTGCGCCTATGGCATGGTGGACAAGATCGCGTTTCCCGGTGGGTTCTATCGCACCGATATCGGCTGGCGCGCGCTCACGAAATAGGCGGCGGCTCACAGGTCACGGGCAGGTCGGTGATGCGCGAAATCTCCTGCACCTCGTCCCCCTCGTCGTCGAGCACCAGCAGCGCGCCGTCCCGCTCGAAGGGGAACCAGCAATGGGTCCGACCTGTTGGCTCGTCATCATAGGCAAAGCACACCAGCGGCCCCTCGACCGTCACCGTGCCATAGGCACAGGATCCATCCGACCGGGCCCAAACGGTGCGGTCGCGACGCAGAAACTGCTCGACCCCGACAAGGGTATCGGTGCCCATCACCACGAAGGTTGCGGTTTTGCCTGCGAGCCGGTCCAGGAAGTCGTCGCCCGAAATCTGCTCTTGCGCCAGGGCGGGTGCTGCGCCGAGCAGCAGGATCAGTGCCGCCCGGATCATCCGCAGGCCATCGCTCGGGCGAAGGCCGGGCGCGTCGTGTCATTGCCCAGGATGCGCCAGTCGAAACGGTCGCCGTCCCAGCGCAGGGCCACCAGATCGGACCAATTGCCGGTGGCGAGGATCATTTCGGGCCCGTCGCTGCAGTCGCGAATGCCGCCTGCGATATCCACCTCGCCGATGCGGTGATTGGTAAGACCCGGCAGGCTGGCCGCCTCGGTCAATGTACCGTCGGCATAGCGCCAGATGCGCAGGGTCTTGGCCAGATGGGGGCGGTCGATATAAGCCAGCTCAATCGCGCCGTCCCCGTCCAGATCGGCCGCACCCAAGGGGGCGAGCCAACGGTTCGTTGTACCGATATGCGGTGTCTCGGCAATCTTGCCTTCGGGTCCGTATATGGCGAGCGCACCGCCGGTGCGCACATCCGTCTCCACAACGATGACCTCGGGCGCGCCATCGCCGTCCACATCCGCGAGGCGCGGGGCCACATCCTCGAACACGTGATCCTGCGGCAGGGCAAAGGTCACGACCTCTCCATCCTGCAGCGTCAGCGCCAGGGCGCCCCACTCAATCGCGTCGCCCAGAACAGCGTGCCCGTAGCGCGTGGTGGGTGCCGTGTACGTCGCGGCGACAATCAGCGCGCCAGCCGAGGCCGGGCCCAGCAACGACAGCCACGCGCACAGCGCCAGCCACGCGCCGCGGGCGGACCCGTGCCACGGGTGCCACGGCAGACGCGGCGCCCCCGTCACCTCAGATCTGCTTTTCAGGCATTTGCACCACGAGCCCGTCCAGCGCATCCGTCACCTTCAGCTGGCAGGTCAGGCGCGACCGGGTCTCGTCCGGCTCATAGGCGAAATCGAGCATGTCGGTTTCCATTGGATCCTTCGCTGGCAGCTTTTCGACCCAATCGGGGTGCACATAGACATGGCAGGTCGAACAGGCGCAGGCGCCCCCGCAATCGGCCTCGATGCCGGGAATGTTGTTGTCGCGTGCGCCTTCCATGACCGTGAGGCCGTTGGCGACATCCACCACATGCTCGGTGCCGCCATGTTCGATATAGGTGATCTTGGCCATCAAAAGCCCCTTCTTTTTCGGTTCTGCAAAGTTCTAACGGGGCCCATTCGGGCGCGCCAGCCCCTTTTTCAGGGGCGCTTTTGACTTTGCCCTGCGGCACATTTGTTCTAACTTTGTTCTCATGCGCGTCGTCTCTGCCCACTCTCAGGCCACATGGCCCCGCCCACCCGCCTGCCTGCGCGCGTCCGAGCTGGACCTGCCGCCTGTGAATGCGCGTGTGGCCGTCGCAGGCCTTGTCATTCTGCGCCAGCGGCCCGGCACGGCCAAGGGCGTGATTTTTCTGACGCTCGAGGATGAGACCGGCGTGGTGAACATCATCGTTTGGCGCCACATCTACGAGACCTTCCGCCGGGCGGTGATTGCGGGCCGCATGCTGCGCGTCACGGGCCGGATGCAGCGGGCGCACAATGTCACCCATGTGCTTGCCGAAGAGATCGAGGATATCTCGCACCTGCTCGATCAATTGCTGGCCGAGGATACGGGCCGCACCATGGCCACCGATGCCCGGACCGAGACCTGGGAAAGCCGCAAGAGCGGCTGAGCCTATGCAGCGGGCGCGCCGCGCGCTATTGTACCGGCAAAAGCCCAGATCAGAGGCCCGAGCATGTCATACCCTGTCCCAATCGCCCTCGCGGCGCTTGTCACCCTTGCCGCCTGTGCCGAGGTCGGCACGCCCACCCGCTCCAACATCGATCCGGTGTCGCTGGCCAGTGCGCCCCCGGGTGCGGCCACTGCCACGTGCTGGGACAAGACGGTGACACCGGCGGTGGTCGAGACACAGAGCCGCCGGGTCGAACTGCAACCGGCACAGATCAGCAGCGACGGGCGCGTGCAATCCCCTCCGATCTACAAGACCGAAGCCCAGCAGATCGTCGTTCAGCCCCGCCGCGAAAACTGGTTTGAGATCCCCTGCGCCGACGTGCTGACGCCGGATTTCGTTGCCTCATTGCAGCGCGCCCTGCAGGCGCGCGGGTATTACAACAGCCCCGCCACGGGCGAGATTGACCTGCGCACGCGCCAGGCCATCCATCGCTACCAGCGCAGCGAGGGGTTCGACAACCCGACCCTTACGGTCGCCGCCGCACGCAAGCTTGGCCTGATCGCAGTGGAACAGCCCACCGGCACCTGACATGAAAAAAGGCGCCACGGATCGGAGCGCCTTTCCAAAATCTGCATGGCCAGACGGCTCAGCTGTCGAGGCTCAGCGCAACAAAGCGCGGGTCACCGGCACGGCGCACCAGCAGCAGCAGCGACTTGCGCCCGGCCTCTTTCACTTCTTCCAAACGCTCTTCGAACTCAGCGATGGTCGCGACCTGTTGCTGACCCGCCTCGGTGATCACGTCACCGGCGCGCAGGCCCTTTTCAAAGGCTTCGGAGGTTTCGTCCACATCCGTCACCGCCAGACCGATCTGGTCGTCCGCGACGCCCAGCTCTTCGCGCAACTCGTCCGACAGGGTGCTGAGTGTCAGGCCCAGCAGATCCTTGGTCTCTGGCGCATCATCGGCGGGTGCGGGTGCTGCGGCAGGTACCGCGCCTTCGGCCTCTTCGCGGCGACCCAGGGTCACACGCAGGGTCAGCGTTTCGCCATCGCGGAACACCACGACGCGCACCGTCTCACCCACGGGGCTGTTGCCCACCTGGCGGACAAGGCCGCGCGTGTCGGCCACGTCGACCCCGGCAAAGCTCAGGATCACGTCACCGTCCTGCATGCCCGCCTCGAGCGCTGGACCTTCGGGGACGGAGGTCACAAGCGCGCCTTCGGTGTTTTCGAGGCCAATTGCCTCGGCGATGTCGTCGGTGACGTCCTGAATGCGCACACCCAGCCAGCCGCGACGCGTCTCACCGAATTCCTGCAGCTGGTCGACCACGCGGGTCACCACATTCGACGCCATGGAAAAACCGATGCCGATGGAGCCACCATTGGGCGACAGGATCGCCGTGTTCACGCCGACCACTTCGCCATCCATGTTGAAGAGCGGCCCGCCCGAGTTGCCCCGGTTGATCGCCGCATCGGTCTGAATGTAGTCGTCATAGCTGCCCGACAGGGCCCGATTGCGCGCCGATACGATCCCGGCAGACACCGAAAAGCCCTGGCCCAGCGGGTTGCCCATCGCCACGACCCAGTCGCCCACGCGCGCACTGTCGCTGTCGCCAAAGGGCACAACGGGCAGCGGCGCATCGGCATCGACCTTCAGCAGCGCGATGTCGGTGTTGGGGTCGGTGCCCACCAGTTCTGCGGTCAGCTCGTCGCCGTTGAAAAACTCGATGTTGATCTCGTCGGCGCCTTCGATGACGTGGTTGTTGGTCACGATGTAGCCATCTTCGGAAATCACAAAGCCCGACCCCAGCGCCGAGGATCGACGGGGGCGGTCACTGGGGCCGTTGCGGTCCTGGAACTCGCGAAAGAAATCCTCGAAGGGCGAGCCTTCCGGCACGATGCCCTGCGGGCCGGTGCGGCCCTCTACCACTGTCGAGGTGGTGATGTTGACCACCGACGGGCTGATCTGTTCGGCCAGCGGGGCCAGGCTTTCGGGGCGGGCCATCGCGGCCAGCGCCTGCACCAGCACAAAAGCCAGCGCCAGCGCGCCCAACCAAAGCGCCCGTATGATGTTGGGGTGGGGAAGCTGTCTCGAAACGGCGATTGCCTTGGACTGCATCACGGTGTCTCCTGCATCTTTACTTTGGGCCGTTGCGGCCATCTGCACATGTGAATGCGCGCCTGCGCACAGCGTGCATGTAGGGTTGCATGCGCGCAACATTAAAGATGGCACACGCGTCAGATCTTTCAACTGGCCGTGAGGGTCACGTGAGCGTGTGCAGCCTCACAGGCCTATAAAGAAGGCCAACCACACACAGATCAGCCCTGACACAAGGGCCAGCGCACCCAGTTGGCGGCGGGCATTTTCGGGCAGGCTGCGCAGCAGCTCAAGCACCCGCTCAATCAGCGAAGGGGCCAGCACATAGGCCAGCCCCTCCACCATCAACACAAGTCCGAGGGCCAAGAGGACCCACGCCATGGGATCAATCGCCCTCGGCGCTGCGCGTGCCCTGATCGGAGCGCAGGTAGTTGAAGAACTCGCTGTCCGGCGACATCACCATAGTCGAGTTGCTGCCCTGCAGCGCGCGTTCGTAAGCGGTGAGCGAGCGGTAGAATTCGAAGAATTCCGGGTCCTCGCCAAAGGCAGAGGCAAAGATCGCGTTGCGGCGGGCGTCAGCCTCACCGCGGATGATCTCGGCCTGCCGCTCCGCGTCGGATGTCAGCTCGACCACGGTCCGGTCGGCCTGGGCGCGGACACGTTGCGCCGCCTCGTTACCACGGGCGCGTTCGTCCGTCGCCTCACGCTCACGCTCGGCGCGCATCCGTTCAAAGGTCGCGTCGAGGTTCTCCGCGGGCAGGTCCGTGCGTTTCAGCCGCACGTCGATCAATTCGACGCCCAGCGCACGCGCCTGCGGGATGGCCGAGTTCCGGATGCGCAGCATCAGCGCTGCCCGGTCCGAGCTGAGGATGTCGTTTGACGACACCGAGCCCAGGACTTCACGCGTTTCAGACCGCAGGATCGAGTCAAGCCGGTCCTCGGCAAACGCGATACCGCCTCCGCCGACCGCTTGGCGGAACTGGTTCACATCCACGATGCGGTAGCGGGCAAAGGCGTCCACGACCAACCGCCGATCATCCAGCGGCGTGACCTCAAGAGGGTCGATATCGCGGCTGAGGATACGGTCGTCGTAGCGGACAACCTCCTGGATCAACGGAATCTTAAACGCCAGGCCGGGATCTTCCTTGATCGCGACAACCCGGCCGAACTGCAGCACAAGCGCTTTCTCGCGCTCATCCACGATAAAGATCGAGCTCAGCGCGACCGCAAGAACGACCACGACAGCGGGGATCAGATAAGTCGTACGCCGCATCAGTTGGACCCTCCTGCGGATGCGCCACGGCGCAGTTCATTCAGTGGCAGATACGGGACAACACCCTGACCGCTGCCACCGCCGTTCTCGTCCAGAATGATCTTGTCGATCCGACCTAGCACACTCTCCATCGTTTCGAGATACAGGCGCTTGCGGGTAACTTCCGGCGCTTTGGCATATTCTTCGAGAACAGCGCTGAACCGGCTGGCCTCACCTTCGGCCTGGTTGACCTGCTGTGCGCGGTAGCCTTCGGCTTCTTCCAGCAGCTGTGCCGCCTGACCCCGTGCCTCGGCGAGGACGCGGTTCGCGTAGGCATCGGCCACGTTCTGCAGACGGTCACGCTCCTGTTCGGCAGCTTGGACGTCGCGGAAGGCGTCGATCACCGATTGCGGCGGGTCGGCTTTGTCAAAGTTGACACGAATGATGTTCACGCCGCTGTCATAGCTGTCGAGTGTCTGCTGGATCAGCTCCTCCAAGCGGTCGCCGATCACACCACGGTCACGGTTGAGGATGGGTGCGAGTTCGGATTGCGCAATGATCTCGCGCATTGCCGATTCCGACACGGCCCGGATCGTCGGGCGCGGATCGCGCAGGTTAAACAGGAATTTGCTGGGATCATTGACGTTCCACTGCACCTGGAAATCGATGTCGACGATGTTCTCATCACCGGTCAGCATCAGGCCCGCGTCACCGCCGCGCCCGCCCACGCCAATCTCTTCGGTCCGCTCGGTCGTGACCGGGATGACCTCTGCCGTGACCACGGGCCAGGGGGCAAAGTTCAGGCCGGGATTACCCACGGACGAAAACTCGCCGAGAAAGAGCTCGACGGACTGCTCTTCGGGCCGAACCGTGTAAAAGCTCGCAAGCCCCCACAAGACCAGGCCGATGACCGCTGCGACACCGATCGTGCCACGGGTCAGAAACGGGCCCGCGCCGCCGCCATCGCCCGAACCGCCGGTGCCACCGCCGCCACGACCGCCCATGAGGACGCGCAGCTGTTCCTGGCCCTTTTTGACCAATTCATCGATTTCGGGGATTTGGGGGCCTTCGTCGCCCGGGCCACGCCCGCCGCCGCCATTGCCGCGACCGGGGCCGCGTGAGCCGTTGTCACGCCCGCCGCCCTTGCCACCAGAATTGCCGCCGCCCCCCCAGGGGCCGCCTGTGTTGCCAGCCATATGGTGTATTTCTCCTCTTATGCGCGCAGCATGTGCTGCGCCTTGGCCCATAACTGTGTGTTTCCGCCGCGAATTCAAGCAGTCCGCATTGGGCTTCTCATTGTAACGATCTCTTCGGACATAGTCGGGTGAACGGCCACCGTCCGGTCGAAATCCTCTTTGGTGGCGCCCATTTTGATCGCCACGCCAGCCAGCTGGATCATCTCGCCCGCATGCGGTGCGACGATGTGACAGCCCAATACCTTGCGGCTGTCCTTGGCCACAATCAGCTTCATGAGAACGCGGTCCGACTGTCCGGCAAAGGCGGTCTGCATGGGCCGGAATGAGGTGCAGTATACCTCAATCGCCTCCTGATCGCGTGCCTGTTCTTCGGTCAGCCCGACCGAGCCGTATTCGGGCTGGGTGAAGACCGCCGACGGGATCAGCGCATGATCGACCGGCGTGGGGTTGTCCTTGAACACCGTTTCGACAAAGGCCATGCCTTCGCGGATGGCGACCGGTGTCAGGTTCACGCGGTTCGTCACGTCGCCCACGGCATAGATGCTGTCCACATCCGTCTTGGAATACTCATCCACCACCACCTCGCCGCGGCGTCCCAGTTTCACGCCCACCTCTTCGAGGCCCATCTCGGCGGTGTTTGGCGTCCGCCCGGTGGCGAACAGCACCGTGTCGAACACCCGTTCGCGCCCGTTCGTCGCCTTGATCCAGATGGGCCCGCCATGGGCCGGGTCGGCCGCGTCGCGTGTCTGTTCGGACAGTACACCTGCCTGCTGCGCCGAGGCACCCATCGCGGCGTCCGATGCCGTGGGCGTCGGGCCCTTCTCGGCAGCGTCGGCGCGGCGCAGCTCAACGATGTCGGTGCCGGTGTGCACGTCGATGCCGCGATCGCGCATGGCCTCGGCAATGAGGCCGCGCGCCTCGTCATCGACACCGCGCAAGATCTGCGCACCACGGTAATATTGCGTCACCTCGACACCCAGCCCATGCATGATGCACGCAAACTCGCACGCGATATAGCCACCCCCGACAATGAGCAGGGATTTCGGCAGGCTTTCGAGGTGAAAGATGTCGTCAGAGACGATGCCCAGCTGCGCATTGGCCAGATCGGGCCGCACCGGATGGCCGCCATTGGCCAGCAGGATCGTCTTGGCAGTCTTGGTCTCTCCTGTCGACAGTTTGACGGTGTGCGCGTCTTCGATGGTGGCGCGGGCGTCAAACCGGTCGACGCCCGAGTTTTTGAGCAGCGATTTGTATACATCCTCGAGCCGGTTCAACTCGCTGTTGAGGTGGTTGCAGAATTCGCGCCAGTTGAACGTGCCGGGTTTGAAGTCCCAGCCATAGCCTTGGGCCAGCGCAGGAATGTCGGAAAATTCGCTGGCAAAGACCATCAGCTTTTTGGGCACGCAACCGCGGATCACGCATGTGCCGCCATACCGGTCCTGTTCGGCCAGGCCGACGCGGACCCCCGCCTCGCCGGCCGCAACACGGGCCGCGCGCACGCCGCCCGAGCCGCCTCCGATCACAAAGAGGTCGTAATCGTAATCCGCCATATCCGGGCTATCCTTACTCTGCGAGGTCCGTAAACAGGTTGTCTGTCTCCAAAAAGTCGAGCCGGTCCTGTTCCACAGTGCCTTCGTTGATGTCGCGCAGCTCGACCCGGCCATCGCCGTAGCCGATCACGACCGCGTCACAGATATCGATAAAGAGGCCGTTTTCAACCACGCCCGGCATCTGGTTGAGCACGAGGCTCAGCTGACGCGGGTTGCCGATGCGCTGCAGATGCAGATCGAGGATATGGTTGCCCTCATCCGTCATGAAAGGGCGGTCGCCGTTCATCCGCAAGGTGGACTGGCGGCCCAGAACATCCATGGAAATCAGCGTTTCCTCGACCAGCGCCTGCGTCGTCTGCCAGCCAAAGGGGATCACCTCGATGGGCAGCGGGAAGGCGCCCAGATGTTCGACCTCTTTGCCGATGTCGGCGATCACCACCATTTGATCGGATGCGGTCGCCACGATCTTTTCCTGCAAGAGCGCGCCGCCGCCCCCTTTGATCAGGTTCAGGTCACCGTCGAACTCGTCCGCACCGTCGATGGTCAGGTCCAGCCACTTCGCCTCGTCAAGCGAGATCACATCGATGCCAACCTCGCGCGCGAGGTCTGCCGTGCGCGTCGACGTGGGCACTCCGCGAAAGCGCAGGCCGCCGTCCCGCACCTGTTCGCCCAGGCAGCGCACCAGCCACGCGGCGGTCGACCCGGTGCCCAATCCCACGCGCATCCCGTCCTCGACATAGTCAGCGGCACGCTTGGCGGCGACGAATTTGGCTTTGTCGATGGGCGACAGTTCTCCGGGCATGCTTGGCGACTCCGTGGATGGTGACGCGGTTATAGGGGCAGGCGCGCGCCGTTGCGACCCCCCAAAGTACCTGCGGCACCCCCGGGCGCTATCCGGTTCCGAGCGCAATCAGGACAGCGTATCCAGCAGATCAAGCGCCTCCAGCACTTCGTCCATATGCACCCGACCGTTTCCGTTCAGGTCGAACATCATCATGGCGCGCATGGCGCCGCGCGCCTTGTCGCTCAGCCCCGCCTCGGCCACGGTCCGGGCATGCCCCCGGATTTCCGCCCAACTGGCGGTGCCGTCGCCGTTGAGGTCGCTGGCCCGGTGCCAGACCATCAGCCGCCCCCGCATCGTGGCGCTGGCGGCGTGGACCAGCACGCGCAGCTCTTTTGCCGACACGGACAGATCGCCGTTCAGATCCGCATCCAAGAGGCGGCGCAACTCTCGCGCACGCAGCCGGGCAAGCTCGGCGTCGATGGCCGTTTCGACCTCTGCCGCGCTCAACCCATCGGCACCACCATAGCCGAGGATCAGCCCTGCGGCCTCTTGCACGAACGCGTCGGGCCTGTTGCGCATCCGGTCGAGCGTCGCCCCCGGCGTGCGCGCGATCAGCGCATCCAGCAGCGTTTCCTCTTGCGCCAACGCGGACCGCCACGGGGCCAGGCACGCCAGAAAGGACAGGATCAAAAGAATCAAGCGCATGAGCACGGACCTCCTACGCTCAGCAGAGGCGCGCATGGTTAAAGCCAGGTTAAGCGTGCCCGAAATCTTCCCCAAACGGTCGCTAACTGAACACGCAAAAGACGCGCCGCGCGCTAAGGCTGGCGATATGGATTACGTGCTGCACTATGCCCCCGACAACGCGTCGCTGATCGTACGACTGGCGCTGGATGTGCAAGGCGTGGGCTTTGAGACGCGGCTGGTCGATCGCGCTGCGCAGGCACAAACCAGCGCCGCCTACCTTGCGCTCAATCCAAACGGGCTGATCCCAACGCTGGAAACCCCGGACGGGGTCATGTTCGAGACCACGGCCATTCTTCTTCATCTGGCGGAAACGCACGGCCGCCTGATGCCGGACGCAGGGCGCGACCGGGCCGCCGCGCTCAAATGGCTGGTTTGGCTGGGGAACACGCTGCACCCCAGCCAGCGGATGCTCTTTTATCCACAACAATACACCAACGGCGACATCGAGGATGTGCGCGGCCCGGGGCGTGCACGGATCACGCGGCTGCTGACCCTGCTCGCGGAGGCGCGCGATGCCCAATGGCTCGAAGGCCCGCCAAGTGCCATGTCCTGCTACCTCGCTCCGCTGCTACGGTGGTGTGCGATCTATGGCGGGCCATCCTGGTTCCGCCTTGCCGATCATCCCCGCCTCATGGACTTTGCCGCGCGGATGGAGGACACCGGTCCCGTTGCCCGCGCCATCCAAGCCGAGGGTCTGGGACCGCACCCGTTTACTGCGCCACAGCGCCCGAACCCACCCGAAGGATCAGCCGTCTAGCATGTTTCTGTCTGTCTTCGAGATGTTCAAGGTCGGGATCGGCCCGTCCTCTTCGCATACGATGGGGCCCATGGTGGCCGCCGCGCGCTTTTTGGACATGATGCGCGCCTCACCCTTCCAGTTTGCGGGCGTGCGCGCCTCGCTGCATGGCTCGCTCGCCTTTACCGGTGTCGGTCACGCGACCGACCGCGCCACGATCCTAGGGCTCGCCGGCTTCGTTCCCGACACCTATGATCACGACAAGGCCGAAGCGGCACTTGCAGACCTCACCGATACCGGCACGCTCGCGCCCCAAGGTTTGGGCCCGCTGTCGTTCGACCCGAAATCCGACCTGATCTTTGACTACGACACGCCGCTGACCGGCCACGCCAACGGCATGATCCTGATGGCCACTGACGCGCAGGGCGACGTCACGCTGCGGCAGGTGTTCTACTCCATTGGTGGCGGCTTTGTGATGACCGAGGCGGAACTGGCCGCAGGCAAAGCCACTGACGAGGGCGCGCCTGTCCCCTACCCGTTCAAATCCGCTGCCGAAATGCTCGAGATGGCGGAGGCATCGGGCAAGACCATCGCCGAGATGAAGCGCGCCAACGAGGTGTCGCGCACCGGCGATCCGCACCTCAGGTCCGGGACCAGGCGGCTGTGGCAGGTGATGAACGACTGCATCAATCGCGGTCTGACCACCGACGGTACTCTGCCCGGCGGGCTGATGGTCAAGCGGCGCGCCAAGGGCATCTATAACGCGCTGATGGCCGAACGCGGCATGAACCTCACCGCGCCGCACACGATCAACGACTGGATGAGCGTCTATGCCATGGCGGTGAACGAAGAGAACGCCGCCGGTGGCCAAGTCGTCACGGCCCCCACCAACGGGGCGGCCGGTGTGTTGCCTGCCACGCTGCGCTACTACCTCGACCATGTGCCCGGTGCCTCCGAGACCCATGTGGAGGATTTCCTGCTGACCGCCGCCGCCATCGGCGGGCTGGTCAAATTCAACGCCTCGATCTCGGGCGCCGAAGCAGGCTGTCAGGCCGAGGTCGGCAGTGCCGCCGCCATGGCCGCCGCCGGGCTGTGCGCCGTCATTGGCGGCACGCCCGCCCAGATCGAGAACGCCGCCGAAATCGCGCTTGAGCATCATCTGGGCATGACCTGCGATCCGGTGCGCGGGCTGGTGCAAGTGCCGTGTATCGAACGCAATGGCCTGGGCGCGATCAAGGCCGTGTCGGCGGCGTCCCTGGCCCTGCGTGGCGACGGCACGCACCTTGTCCCGCTCGATGCGTGCATCGAAACCATGCGCCAGACCGGCGCCGACATGAGCGAGAAGTACAAGGAAACGTCCCTCGGCGGTCTCGCCGTCAACGTGCCCAACTGCTAGGCATCGCGCCGTGAGATCGGCGCGAAGCTGCCAAACTGACGCGTATGCGCGTCAGTACGCTCGAAATGCTGCATTGCCTTGAGGCGCCGTTTCGCTAGCGTGCGCGCATGGCTCAAGACAAACCACTGCTGGGTGTGCTCCTCATGCTGGGGTTCTGCATCGTGGCCCCGATGGGGGACGCGGTGGCGAAATTGCTGGGCGCGTCCGTTCCGCTTGGTCAGCTCCTCTTCATCCGCTTTGCGATCCAGGCGCTGGTGTTGATCCCGCTTGTCTGGGCCACCGGGCGCATGTGGCGCATGCGTGGCCGTGTGCTGCGCCTTACGTTGCTGCGCACCCTGCTGCATATCTTTGGCATCGGGGCGATGTTCTCGGCCCTGCAATACCTGCCGCTGGCGGACGCGGTAGCCATTGCGTTCGTGATGCCGTTCCTGATGCTGCTCCTGGGCAAGTTCGTACTGGACGAAGAGGTCGGCGCACGCCGCCTCTGGGCCTGTGTCGTGGGCTTTGTCGGGACGCTCATGGTTGTCCAGCCCAGCTTTGTCGAGGTGGGCTGGCCCGCGCTTTTGCCGCTGCTCGTGGCCGTCAACTTCTCGGTCTTCATGCTGGTCACGCGCCAGATCGCCAAGGAGACCGATCCGGTCGGCCTGCAAGCCGTGAGCGGCGTGATGGCCGTGGCGATCATGGGCCCGCTCCTGCTGCTGACCCAATCCAGCGGGATCTTTGCCCTAACCTTCAAGGACCCGACGGGCATGGAGTGGTTTTTGCTGTTGGCAATCGGCCTTTTGGGTACGCTGGCGCACCTTCTGATGACCTGGTCGCTGCGCTATGCCCCGTCGGCGACGCTGGCGCCCATGCAATATCTCGAGATACCGGTGGCCACGAGCATCGGGCTGATCATCTTTTCCGACTTTCCCAATGGCCTCGCGCTCGTCGGGATTTGCGTCACGATTGCGGCGGGCCTTTATATCGTGCTGCGCGAGCGGGCCATCGCGCGGATGGAGGCGCAGACACCAGCGCCTGTATGACCGCATCCAGCTGCGCCAGCGGCAACATGAGCAGCATGTGCGGCGCATCCACCTCGATCGTGACAGGGCCGAGCGCCGCATTCGACGTCCCGATCTGCGTCAGCGGGCCAAAGGCGAGGCCATCGATGGGCCATTTGAGCCCCTCCGACCGCCCCTGCACCGGCCCCAGCGGAAACAGTGATACCACATCGCCCGGCTGCGTCGACAAATCCAGCCTTGGCGGGCACAGCAGGGTCAATTCCGTCTCGCCGATCACGATGCAAGGCCGATCCGGATATTTGGTCAACACGTAAAGCACCGCCAGTTGATGATCGAGCCGCGCCCCCGTGAACCCGACCGCCAGCACCAACGGCGCGTCCACATTGCGCAGTGCCTTGTCGAAATCGGTGCTGTCCTGTTCGGCGATATGATGCACCCGGTCGGGTGGCAGCGTATCGCGCAACGCAGGATCGAGGCTGTCGAAATCACCGATCACCGCCATCAATTCGACACCCGCGCGCAGCGCCAGCGACGCGCCCCCATCGGCAGCGACACATGTGGGCGCGCGTGCGATCGTGTCCAATACCTGCTTTTCCGACGCATTGCCGCCGCCCACGAGGGTAACGGGTTCCAAACTGTGAACAATGCTTGTCGTCATCGCGCTTTAATGCATTCTTCGGAAACAAATCACAATGTCGCCTCGAAATGATACCGTACGGGGCACAGATTCGGGCCGCTTTGGTCCGGTGTACCGCTCTATTGCAATTGTCGTAAATCGGCAGAGGATGAGCATCCGATGATGAGTAACAATAAAATTTTGACAGTATCCTACGGCACGTTCTCGTGCACGTTGGAGGGATTTGACGACAGTTTCGGCACCATGAAGGCGATTGCGGAGTATTTCCGGGATCTGGCTGCCGATGACAGGTATTTCGGGGCAGAACCCCCGCAGCCCGATGCCGAAATGCTGGCCCGCATCGCCGAGCGCGAGATTTCCCGCCGGGTCGAGGCGCGCGAACAGGAAGGCCGCATTGTCCTAAGCGCGGAACCCGAGGCCGCCCCCGGCCCGCACACCGCCCCAGCGGCCCTTGCCGTCGCAAGCGTCGCGGCGGCAGCACCCGAAGTTGTCGCACCCCAGCGGGTCGACGATGCTGAGACGGAAACGATTGAGCCCGCACTGAGCCGCGGCGCCGTTGCCACCGCCGATGCTGACGAGGTGTTGGACATCGCGGATGACGGTACGGATGAGATCCACGTTGCCGACGTGGAGCCGGACGACGTTGCAGGTGACGATACCAGCGCCGTGCCGGAAGACGTCGCGGACGAAACGCCTGGCGCAGACGCTCCGGTAGAGGCGCCCGAGGCCCTCGACAGCGAAGCGCTCGACAGTGCGGAGGCGTTCTTTGCCGACAGCGACGACATGATCATCGACGCCTCGGCAGATGATGAGATGGTCGACGCCGAACCTGTCACCACGCCCGACGCGCCGGCCCCCGACAGCATCGCGGCCAAACTGCAGCGCATCCGCGCTGTTGTAAGCCAAAGCACCGAGGACGACGACGAAGACCTGGTCGAGGACGAACACGCCGAGGCGTTCACACCTACGGCAGAGGCAGCTGTCGAGACGGCAGAGTTCGACGCACCTGCAGCGGCTGAGGATGCGACCGACACGCTCGCCGACGCATTGGCAGCGCTCGAAGATGCAAGTGATGTCGACGCCGAAGCGGAGCACGCGACCGCTCAGGCAGAGGACGACGGCGACGATCTGGCGGACATTCTTGCGCAATATGACGCAGACGCATCCGACAATGCTGACCATGAAGATGAGCTTGCGGAGACCTCCGAGGTCGACGCCGTGGCCGCCGAAGTTGACGCGGTGCCCGAGATCGATGTGCCAGCGCTGGACACCACAGAGCATGACACGGCCGAAACCGAGGCAACAGATCCTGCCGAGATCCTGCTGACAGAGGACCATGACCTCGAATTCGATTTCGCGGAAACGGCGTCCGTGCCTGCCGAGCCGGAACACAATGAGGCCAGCGCGGCGGGCATCGACACCCTCGCCGCCGATCTCGACCTTGACACATCCGACACGGATGCGGGCGAGAACCTCTTTGGCGACGACATCGAGGACGATGTCGAGGACGCAGCTGATGATGCGGCATCGGAAGCGGCGCCAGGCCCCGCGCCCCGCCGCGCCCGCATCATCAAGGTCAAACGCGCCGATATCGACGCAGCCCTGGCAAGCGGTCAGATTGAAGAGATTACCGACGAGGGCGCAGAGGATGACACGGCGTCCTCCCTCTCCGACGAGGAAGAGGCCGAACTGCAAGCCGAGCTTGCAGCGGTTGCGGCAGAGCTGCCCGAAACCGACTTGCTCGAAACGGGCGACAGCACGGATGCGTTCGAAGATGACGACGACTTCGACGACCTCGAAGATCTCGCTGATCTGGACGCGATGGAGAATGTCACCGTCCGCGACGCCGACACCATCGATGCAGGCGCCGCGGCGGACACGCCAGAGCAACAGGTGGCAGACGCAGACGTGTCGCGCCTGATGGCCGAAGCCGACAGCCAGATGGAAGAGCCCGAGGGCACCCGGCGCCGCAACGCCTTCCAGCACCTCAAGGCTGCTGTCATGGCGAAAAAGGCAGACGCCGCCATCGGCGACGACACCGTGAAAGACGAAGGCGCGTTCCGCTCGGATCTGGAATCGGTTGTTGTGCCGCGCCGCCCCACGCCGCAGAGCGCCGGTCGCGACGCGCGCCCGGCGTCCGAGCGCCCCGCCCCACTCAAGCTGGTGGCCGAGCAGCGCGTTGACATCGAAGGTGCTGCGCCCAGCGGGCCGGTGCGTCCACGCCGCGTGGCGCAAGCCGAGATGCCCGCCGCGCCGACCGCTGCCGACGGCAGCTTTGCCGATTATGCGGCGGATATGGGTGCGCACAGCCTGCCTGATCTACTCGAGGCGGCGGCAAGCTATCTCAGCTTCGTCGAGGGGCATGACCAGTTCTCGCGCCCGCAGCTGATGACCAAGGTGCGCCAGGTCGAGAAAGAGGATTTCAGCCGCGAAGACGGGCTGCGGTCCTTTGGCCAGTTGCTGCGCGCAGGCAAGATCCAAAAGCGCAAGGGTGGCCGGTTCACCGTCACTGGCGACATCGGCTACCGCCCGGACGAGCGCGCCGCAGGCTGAGCTTGGGAACAGATGAGACGAAAGGGCGGTGCCGCGATGCGCCGCCCTTTGTCATAGAGAGGTGGCGTTTTCCGAATTCGGAAAACGGCCCGGAATTCTCCTTAGAATTCCGGCACGTCACCGTTGCACAGATTCTTACGCGTCGGGGTCGGGTTGGCCGATGCCCTTGAAGACGGCTTTGAGCGGGATCGCCCAGACGATCCCCAAACCGACGTAGATTGCCAACTCGAGCAGGATCGAGGGCCGCTCGAACAGGGCCACAAGGTTCACCGCGACAATGATATAGAGCGGCAGCCCCACGATCAGGATCAGCAGCGCCAGCCATTTTCGGGTCTTGTAGCGGAGCGCCATGCCCCCTCCTCAATCAGCGAACGGATCCCGGACCAAGATTGTATCTTCCCGCTCCGGCGAGGTGGAGAGTAGCGCGACCGGGCAATCGATCAACTCTTCGACCCGGCGCACATATTTGATCGCGTTGGCGGGCAGATCGGCCCAGCTGCGCGCGCCTTCGGTGCTTTCCGCCCAGCCCGGCATCTCTTCGTAGATGGGCACGCAGCGGGCTTGCGCATCCGCCGCGGTGGGCAGGTAGTCCTGCCGCACACCGTCAAGCGTGTAGCCCACGCAGATCTTCAACGTCTCGAACCCGTCCAACACGTCCAGCTTGGTCAGCGAAATGCCGTTCACACCGCTGGTCGCACAGGTCTGCCGCACCAGGCAGGCGTCAAACCATCCGCAGCGGCGCTTGCGCCCCGTGGTCGTGCCGAACTCGTGCCCGCGTTCACCCAGACGCTGGCCGTCTGCGTCCTCGAGCTCGGTCGGAAACGGCCCCTCGCCCACCCGCGTGGTGTAGGCCTTTACGATGCCCAACACAAAATCGATGCTGCCCGGCCCCATGCCGACACCCGTGGCGGCCTGACCGGCAATGACGTTGGACGAGGTGACAAAGGGATAGGTGCCAAAATCGATATCGAGGAGCGCGCCCTGCGCCCCTTCAAAGAGGATGCGTTTGCCTGCCTTGCGTGCCTCGTTCATCACCTTCCAAACCGGAGCGGCATATTCCAGAATGGCAGGTGCGACAGCCTTGAGCTGCGCAATAAGCGCGTCGCGGTCCACCGGTTCAAGGCCGAGGCCCCGCCGCAGCGCGTCGTGGTGCACCAGCGCCCGGTCCACGCGCAATTCCAGCGTCGCGGCATCGGCCAGGTCGGCGACGCGCACCACGCGGCGCCCTACCTTGTCCTCGTAGCACGGCCCGATGCCGCGCCCGGTCGTACCGATCTTGGCCACCGCATTCTGCGCCTCGCGCGCGCGGTCCAATTCGCCGTGAATGGGCAGGATCAGCGGCGTGTTTTCGGCGATCATCAAGGTGTCCGGCGTGATCTCGACGCCCTGGCCGCGCAGCGTCTCGATCTCGGACACCAGGTGCCAGGGGTCCAGCACCACCCCGTTGCCGATCACGCTCAGCTTGCCACCGCGCACCACGCCCGAGGGAAGCGCATGCAGTTTGTAGACCTCGCCATCGATGACCAGCGTGTGGCCCGCATTGTGACCGCCCTGAAACCGGGCGATCACATCCGCCCGCTCGCTCAGCCAATCGACGATCTTGCCCTTGCCCTCGTCGCCCCATTGCGCGCCGACAACCACCACATTGGCCATGCTTGAGCCCTTTCGATGCAAACCCGCGCCGGTATAGCGACACAGGTCAGAGACGCAAACCGATAGTTTCCCTTGGCATGGAATACCCCCCGCACGCGGCAAAACACGTGGCCATGCGACGGAAAGGATCGGCGCCCACCCTTGAAGCACGCGCGCCGCTCGGCCAAAACGCAACCACTGATCACGAGGGACAAAACACCATGGGCTTCATCTTGCGCTGGGTCTTCGCCTTTGCCCTGCTCGCCGCGACCTACAACCCGACGCCCTACAACTATGTTGTGTGGGGGCTGGACTACGGGCGCGACAACCTGTCGATTGCCGTGCTGCTTGGCCTGCTGCTCAGCGTCGGCTACATCATCTATCTGCGGGCCACGCTGCGCTCGATCGGCGCGTTCGGGATGGCGCTGGTGCTGGCGCTTTTTGGCGCGATCCTCTGGGTGCTGTACGATCTGGGCCTGCTGAATGTCGACGACCGCAGCCTTAACACCTGGCTCGGGCTTTTTGCGCTATCGCTGGTGCTGGGCATCGGGCTGAGTTGGAGCATCATTCGCCGGAAGCTGTCCGGGCAGACGGATGTGGATGACGTGGACGAGTAGTGTGTGACGGATTTGCGCATGCGTCGTTCCAGCTTGGGGGCTGGCCCGCAAAAAAACGTAGCGCCATTGGGGCCAGCCCTCAAACAAAGCGCAATTGGGGGGCAGCCCCCAAACAATGCACAATTGGGGGCCAGCCCCCAAACCCCCGGGATTTTTTGGGGACAAAGACGGATCAGTCGAGGTTGACCGGGGTGCCATGGGGCGTGCGCAAGTAAGCGGCGCGCCAGGCCTCGGTGAGGTGCGCAATCTCCGCTGTTTCGGCTGTGCCAAGGTCGGTCAGCATCGCCTCGAGCGTTTCGAGCCAAGCGTTGAAGTAATCGTCACCGCCATTGAGAGCAGCCTCAGCGCCGTGCCGGGCCAGGGTCGCGCCAAACCGCGCCGCCCAGTCGGGCCAGGCAAAGTGGCCCGCCTCGTTCAGATGCACCGTCAGCGCAAAAAGCTGCGCATGCCACGGCGCCTCGAAGACCGGCTCGGGCCTCATGCCCGGCTCAGGTAGCTTTGCCACAGATCCGCCACAACCTCATCGCCGGGATGTTCGGGATGCGCCCACAGGCTTTCCGCCTTGAAGGCGACGGCGTAGAGCGGCTCGGGCGCTTCGCCGAAGCCGTGCGCATTGGCGTCGGGCAGGACATGCGTGCCGTGATGACGCACAATTACCCCTGTGGCCCCCGCGAGGTAGCCCGGTAACCGCGTGTGCCCGCCCGCGACCATCACATTCCCGGCCGGTTGGCGCACCACAACGGCATCGCCCAGCGCAAAGGTTGCATTCGGTCCGCCCACACGGTCGGCGGGCCCGCCGCGGGCCAGCACACCGGCAACGGCAGCAGCCTCCAGCCGCTTGGCAGCCAAGGGCGAAATGCCGTCGGACACGCCGCTTTGCAATTCGGCGGGCGTCACCGCCCCGGTCTCGACCAGCAAATCCGCCAGCGCCGCGAGCCATTTTTCGTAGTAGGAAAACCGCGCGTAGTCCGTGGGCGCCAGCCCCTCGCGCCGGTGTCGCGACAGATCGATGTTCCACAATCCCAACGTGCCGCAGGCCAGCGTCACCGCCAGTGCGCGCGGGTGCCAATCGGCGTGGAACTTGACCTCCTCCGGCTCGGGCATAACGGCGCCATCGCCGAAGCGACCACCCATGTCGTGCACGCGGCTCATTCGGAACGCCCCGATATGGCGTGTGCCCGTCTCATGTCAGCACACCGCAGCCAATCATGGAATCGCGGCTCACCAGCGCCTGCAGCGCCGCCTCGTCCATTGCCTCTGTCCCGGCTGGGCGCATCGGCATGACCAGATACCGCACCTCTGCCGTCGAATCCCACACGCGCACTGCGGTCTCGTCCGGCAGGTGCACGCCGAACTCCGCCAGCACCTTGCGCGGCTCGCGCACGACGCGCGCCCGGTAGGCGTCGGATTTGTACCAACCGGGCGGGATGCCCAACAGCGGCCACGGATAGCAAGAGCACAAGGTGCACACGACTATGTTGTGCACATCGGCCGTATTCTCGACCACCACCATGTGCTCGCCCTGCCGCCCGACATAGCCCATCTCGGCCAGAACAGGACCCGCATCGGCAAGCAGCGCCGCCTTGAACGCGGGATCGGACCACGCCCGCGCCACCACATGGGCGCCATTTCTCGGCCCGATCCGGTTTTCATAGGTGTCGATGATTTCGTCCAGTGCCGCGGGATCGATCAGGCCTTTGTCCGTCAGCAATGTCTCCAATGCCTTGACGCGCAAGGCAGGTTCAGAGGGCAGCAGGCTGTGGGGGTGGTCGTGATCATGGGGCATGACGCTACACTGCTTACAGAGCCCTGCCTTGTCCAGCGCCGAGCACCCTTGCCCCCCCTGATAAACTTGCATAGATACCGCGCATCGCGCAGCAAAGGTGCCCAAAAGCCTCCATGGAAAACGTCGTCCTGATCATCCATCTGATCCTCGCCCTCGGCCTTGTGGCCGTGGTTCTGATGCAGCGCTCCGAAGGGGGCGGTCTGGGCATGGGTGGCGGCGGCGGTGCCGCAACGGGCCGCGCGCCCGCAACGGCCATGGGCAAGGTCACCTGGGTGCTGGCCATCGCCTTCATTTGTACGTCGATTACCCTGACGATCCTCGCCGCGCGCAATGCCTCTGGCACGTCGGTGATCGATCAACTGGGCATCACGCCACCGGCGCAAAACGTGCCCGGCGGCGATCTGGTGCCCCCAGGCAGCGACCTGCTGCCGCCTGCCTCCGGCGAGACCGGCCCGCTTGTACCCTCTGCCGACTGACCCCGGCCGATTGGCCAAAATCTTGAGGTCAGCGAAATTGCCGCAACATCATGTTGCGGCAACCTTGCCCCTCTGAACCGAATCCTGTTACACTGAGGTCCCGTGGGCAACGCAGTATGTGCGGCGCCCCTGTCGGGTCTCGGACCCGAGACTGACCACGGGAGACCACTGAAAATGGCGCGCTATATCTTCATCACGGGTGGGGTCGTATCCTCGTTGGGCAAGGGGCTTGCCTCTGCCGCGCTCGGCGCGCTGCTGCAGGCGCGCGGCTTTTCCGTACGGCTGCGCAAGTTGGACCCCTATCTGAACGTCGATCCCGGCACGATGTCCCCTTTTGAGCATGGCGAGGTGTTTGTCACCGATGATGGCGCAGAAACCGACCTCGACCTTGGCCACTATGAACGCTTCACCGGCGTGGCCGCGCGCAAGACCGATTCCGTCAGCTCGGGCCGCGTGTACTCCACCGTGCTCGAGAAAGAGCGGCGCGGCGACTACCTGGGCAAGACGATCCAAGTGATCCCCCACGTCACCAACGAGATCAAGGATTTCATCAACATCGGCGATGACGAAGTCGACTTCATGCTGTGCGAGATCGGCGGCACCGTCGGCGATATCGAGGGGCTGCCGTT
>ERZ1740067.878-NODE-878-length-22453-cov-7.241986_pt1 | contig 22453 bp, 23 predicted proteins | sample MGYA00581736_ERZ1740067 | MGnify/ENA primary metagenome ERZ1740067 (study PRJEB43018, sample SAMN04849236) | marine metagenome | isolation source: floating plastic debris | place: Pacific Ocean | collected 2008-08-27 | study: EMG produced TPA metagenomics assembly... | reverse complement strand
CTTCCGCAACCGCGGCACCATCGCCGTCGAAGACGTCAACGTGATGAAGGGCTAAGGCACAATGGAAACCATCATCCTCTTTGCCCCTCTGGTTGGCGCGCTTCTGTGCGGGTTTGGCTGGCGTCTGTTTGGAGAGGCGGCGGCGTGCTGGATCTCCACGGGCCTTCTATTCCTCAGCGCGATCTTGTCCTGGATCGTGTTCCTGACCTTCGACGGCACGACCGAGCAGATCCAGATCCTGCGCTTTATTGAGTCGGGCAGCCTGAGCACGGATTGGTCCATCCGGCTCGACCGGCTGACGGCGATCATGCTGATCGTGATCACGACTGTGTCGTCGCTCGTGCACCTGTATAGCTTTGGCTACATGGATCACGACCCGCAATGGCGTGAGGGCGAAAGCTACAAGCCCCGGTTCTTTGCGTACCTGTCGTTCTTCACCTTTGCGATGCTGATGCTGGTGACGGCCGACAACCTCGTCCAGATGTTCTTTGGCTGGGAAGGAGTGGGCGTCGCCTCATACCTGCTGATCGGGTTCTACTATCGCAAGCCGTCCGCCAATGCCGCCGCGATCAAGGCGTTCGTTGTCAACCGGGTGGGCGACTTCGGCTTTGCCCTGGGTATCTTCGGCATCTTCTTTCTCACCGACAGCATCAACTTTGACGATGTGTTTGCCGCCGCCCCCGAACTGGCAGAGACGCAGCTGACCTTCCTGTGGACGGAGTGGAACGCGGCGAACCTGCTGGCCTTCCTGCTGTTCATCGGGGCGATGGGCAAGTCGGCGCAGCTGCTGCTGCACACGTGGTTGCCCGACGCGATGGAAGGGCCGACGCCCGTGTCGGCGCTGATCCACGCGGCGACCATGGTGACGGCGGGCGTGTTCCTTGTCTGCCGCATGTCGCCGCTGATGGAGTTCGCGCCCGAAGCCATGGGCTTTGTCACGGCACTGGGGGCGGCCACCGCGTTTTTTGCGGCCACCGTCGGACTGGTGCAGACCGACATTAAGCGCGTGATCGCCTACTCGACATGCTCGCAACTGGGGTACATGTTCGTCGCCGCGGGCGTGGGCGCGTACCCGGTCGCGATGTTCCACCTGTTCACCCACGCCTGGTTCAAGGCGATGCTTTTCCTGGGCGCGGGGTCGGTCATCCACGGGATGCATCACGAGCAGGACATGATGAACTATGGCGGCCTGCGCAAGAAACTGCCCTATACGTTCTGGACCATGCTGATCGGGACGCTCGCCATCACGGGTGTGGGCATTCCGCTGACCGGTTGGATTGGCTTTGCCGGCTTTGCCTCGAAGGATGCGGTGATCGAAAGCGCGTATGCCGCAGGCTCCGGCTTTGCCTTCTGGTCGCTGGTGATCGCGGCGCTCTTCACGTCGTTCTATTCCTGGCGGCTGATGTTCCTGACGTTCTGGGGTGAGCCAAGGGGTGACAAGCACACGCATGAGCATGCCCACGAAAGCCCCACAGTCATGTTGATCCCGCTGGGAGTGCTGAGCCTTGGCGCGATCTTTGCCGGTGCGATCTGGTATTCCAGCTTCTTCGGCAAGGGCAACGAGATCATCACCTTCTTTGGTGGCCAATACGAGGCGCCCAGCACCGAGTTGAAAGAGGCCGTGGCCGAGCGCAGCCCGAAAGCGTCGGAACTGAAATATGTGATGGCCGGAGAACCGGGGGATGCGGGCATCTACATGGCGCCCGAAAACACCGTGATCCACGAGGCGCATTACGTGCCCACATGGGTCAAGCTGTCGCCCTTCGTTGCGATGCTGATCGGGTTCGTCTTTGCCTTCTGGTTCTACATCCGCAACCCGGCACTGCCCAAGCAGTTGGCCGAGAACCAGCGCCCGCTGTACCTGTTCCTGAAGAACAAGTGGTATTTCGACGAGCTCTACGCCTTTGTCTTCATCCAGCCAGCGATGTGGATCGGCAAGCAGCTCTGGAAAAAAGGCGATGGTGATGTGATCGACGGCACGATCAACGGCGTGTCGATGGGGATCGTCCCCTTCTTTACCCGCCTCGCGGGCCGCGCGCAGTCCGGCTACATCTTTACCTATGCCTTCGCCATGGTGATCGGGATCGCGGTCCTTGTCACGTGGATGACGCTGAGCGGAGGAGCGAACTGATGGACAACCTTCTTTCCATCGTCACCTTTACCCCGGCGCTGGCGGCGCTGATCCTCGCGGTGTTCCTGCGCGGAGATGACGAGGCGGCGAACCGCAACGCCAAGTGGGTGGCGATGTTTGCCACATCCGCCACGTTCCTGGTGTCGCTGTTCATTCTGTTCGGGTTCGACCGGAACGACACCGGGTTCCAGTTCGTGGAAGAGACGACATGGATCATGGGCCTCACCTACAAGCTGGGTGTGGACGGGATCAGCGTGCTGTTCGTGATGCTGACCACGTTCATGATGCCGCTTGTGATCGCCGCGTCCTGGGACGTGAACACCCGGGTCAAGGAATACATGATCGCCTTTCTGCTACTGGAAACGCTGATGCTGGGCGTGTTCATGGCGCTGGATCTGGTGCTGTTCTACCTGTTCTTCGAGGCGGGGCTGATCCCGATGTTCCTGATTATCGGCATCTGGGGCGGGCCGAACCGTATCTATGCGTCGTTCAAGTTCTTCCTCTACACTTTCCTCGGCTCGGTGCTGATGCTGGTGGCGATGGTGGGTATGTATGCGGATGCGGGCACCACGGATGTCGAGGCGCTGCTGAGCCATAACTTCGCCTTCGAAAGCTTCAGCCTGTTGGGTATTCAGATCGTGGGCGGGTTGCAGACGCTGCTCTTTATCGCGTTCTTTGCCAGCTTTGCCGTCAAGATGCCGATGTGGCCGGTGCACACGTGGTTGCCTGATGCGCACGTGCAGGCACCCACCGCCGGGTCCGTCGTGCTGGCGGCGATCCTGCTCAAGCTGGGCGGGTACGGGTTCATCCGCTTTTCCATCCCGATGTTTCCGGTGGGCTCCGAGGTGATGACACCGCTGGTGCTGTGGATGTCGGCCATCGCGATTGTCTACACCTCGCTGGTGGCGCTCGTGCAGGAAGACATGAAAAAGCTGATCGCCTATTCCTCGGTTGCGCATATGGGCTTTGTCACGATGGGGATCTTTGCGGCGAACCAGCAGGGGATCGACGGCGCCATCTTCCAGATGCTGAGCCACGGCTTTATCTCCGGTGCGCTCTTCCTCTGCGTCGGGGTGATCTACGACCGGATGCACACCCGCGACATCGACGCCTATGGTGGGCTGGTGAACCGGATGCCGGCCTATGCGCTGATCTTCATGCTGTTTACGATGGCCAATGTGGGCCTGCCCGGCACCTCCGGGTTTGTGGGCGAATTCCTGACGCTGATGGCGGTGTTCCAGGTCAACACCTGGGTAGCGCTGGTGGCGACCTCTGGTGTGATCTTCTCGGCCGCCTATGCACTGTGGCTTTATCGCCGGGTGGTGATGGGGGACCTGATCAAGGAAAGCCTCAAGAGCATCACCGACATGACCCGCCGCGAGCGTGCGATCTTTGCGCCGCTGGTGGTCATGACGATCCTGCTGGGTGTGTACCCCGCGCTGATCCTCGATGTGATCGGCCCATCGGTGGCCGCCCTTGTTGACCAATACGACACGGCCCTTGCGGCGGCTGAGGCCGCGACGCAAGTGGCCTCGAACTGAAGTAAGGACATGATCCATGTCCTACCACTTCGTTACTTGAGGACGTAACCAATGGCTGCTGATCTGACCATTATCCTGCCCGAAATCCTACTGGCCTGCTTTGCCATGCTGGGGCTGATCGGGGCGGTCTATACGTCCAAGGACCACATGGCCTCGCCGCTGCTCTGGGCCACTTCCGCTGTGTTTCTGGCCATCGCGGTCTGGATCGGGTTCACGGGCGAGGGCACCAACGTGGCCTTCAACGGAATGTTCGTCGACGACGCGTTTTCACGCTTTGCCAAGGTGACCATCCTGGTGTCTGCGGCCGCCGTGCTGCTGATGAGCGAGGGGTACATGTCGTCCCGCGGGCTCTTGCGGTTCGAATACCCGATGCTGGTAGCCCTCGCCGCTGTCGGCATGATGATGATGGTGAGCGCGGGCGACCTGATGGCGCTTTACATGGGGCTCGAACTGCAATCGCTGGCGCTGTATGTCGTAGCGTCGTTGCGCCGGGATTCCGTGAAATCGACCGAAGCGGGCTTGAAGTATTTTGTGCTGGGCGCTTTGTCGTCCGGCTTGCTGCTTTATGGTGCATCGCTCGTCTATGGCTATGCGGGCACGACGCTGTTTTCCGGCATCGTGCAGGTGGCGTCCGAAGGCGCGTCGCTGGGCCTTCTCTTTGGCCTTGTGTTCCTGATGGCGGGCTTTGCCTTCAAGGTGTCGGCGGTGCCGTTTCACATGTGGACGCCCGACGTCTACGAGGGCTCGCCCACGCCTGTGACCGCCTTCTTTGCCACCGCGCCCAAGGTGGCGGCCATGGCGCTGTTTGCCCGGGTGATGCACGACGCCTTTGGCGGTGCGGTTGCCGACTGGCAGCAGGTCATGGCGCTTCTGGCCGTGTTGTCGATGTTCCTCGGCGCGTTTGCGGCGATTGGTCAGACCAACATCAAGCGGCTGATGGCGTTTTCGTCCATCGCCCACATGGGCTATGCGCTGATGGGGTTGGCGGCGGGCACCGTGCTTGGGGTGCAGGCGATGCTGATCTACATGGCCATCTACGTGACCATGAACATCGGCACGTTCGCCTTTATCCTGATGATGGAGAAAGACGGGCAGCCGGTGACGGATATCGGTGCGCTGCGGCTCTACTACAAGCGCGAGCCGGGCAAGGCGCTGGCCATGCTGGTGCTGCTGTTCTCGCTGGCCGGTGTGCCGCCGTTTCTCGGCTTCTTTGGCAAGCTCTACGTGCTGCGCGCCGCCTATGAAGGCGGGCTGGAATGGCTTGCCATCGCGGGCGTCATCGCGTCCGTGATCGGGGCTTACTATTACCTGCGCATCGTCTTTTTCATGTATTTCGGCGACACGCAGGAAGAGGGGCTGAACGGCGGCAAGAGCCCCGTTCTGTGGGGCATGCTGATGGCCTCGGCGGTGCTGATGTTCGTGTCCATCCTGCCGATGGTGAACATGTTTGGCGTGGAAAGCGCGGCTGCGGCGGCAGCGACCGTTCTGGTAAACTAGGCACCCCGTGGCAGATCGGCCCTCCGGGGGGGATTTTTCAGGGACAAAGACGGGCTGGCCGGATGGGTATGGGCGGCGCGTTTTGTCTTCCGTCGATTCGACGTTGAGCGAGGCGGCGCGGCTTGCGCCCGAGCTGGCGGGCCCCGAGTGGATCCTGGCGTTGCGGCAAACCGCGGCGCGGGGGCGGCGGGGGCGGCCCTGGGCGATGCCCGACGGGAATTTTGCGGCGACACTGGTGATGCCTGTATCCGGTGCGCCGGGGCAGGCAGCGTTGCGGTCATTCGTGATGTCGCTTGCATTGCATGACACCTGCGTGGCGGCGACGGGGCGTGAGGATGCCTTTGCCCTGAAATGGCCTAACGATGTGCTGCTGCGCGGCGGCAAGCTGGCCGGGATCCTGCTGGAGACTGTGGGGCGCGATCATCTGGCCATTGGGGTCGGCGTGAACCTTGCCGCGGCACCGTCTGTGGACGCGGTCGAGCCTGGCGCTGTGCCGCCTGTTGCGTTGCGGTCGCTTGGCGTTGATATCGCGCCGGAGGCGTTTTTTGACCTGCTTGCGCAGGCCTTTGCCCGCTACGAGGCGCAGTTTGTCACCTACGGCTTTGCCGTGATCCGCACCGCATGGTTGGCGCGGGCCGCACGTCTGGGCGAGGTGATCACCGCCCGCACGACCCGGGACAGCCAGGTGGGTACATTTGTCGACGTGGACGGCGACGGCCAACTTGTTCTAGAGACGGCCAAGAGCCGGGTCCACATTCCGGCGGCGGATGTCTACTTCTAAAAGGGGCGCGCGATGCTTTTGACCATCGATTGCGGCAACACCAACACCGTGTTCTCCATCTGGGACGGGACGGCGTTCATCGCCACATGGCGCACCTCGACCGAATGGCAGCGCACCGCAGACCAATATTATGTCTGGCTGTCGACGCTGATGCATTTCGAAAAGCTGGATGTCGGGATCACGGATGTGATCATCTCGTCCACCGTGCCCCGGGTCGTGTTCAACCTGCGTGTGTTCTGCGACCGCTACTTTAACCGGCGACCTTATGTGGTGGGCAAGCCCGACTGCCTCTTGCCCGCGGACCCGCGGGTGGATGAGGGCACGCAGATCGGGCCCGACCGGCTGGTGAACACCGCCGGCGCCTATGACCGCTGCGGCGGCGACCTGATCGTGGTGGATTTCGGCACGGCGACCACATTCGATGTGGTCGACACCGACGGCGCTTATGTGGGCGGCGTGATTGCGCCGGGTGTGAACCTGAGCCTCGAGGCACTGCACAACGCCGCCGCGGCCCTGCCGCATGTGGACATCACCAAGCCGCAGGCGGTGGTGGGCACCAACACGGTGGCCTGTATGCAGTCGGGGGTCTTTTGGGGTTACGTGGGCCTCGTCCGTGAGATATGTGCCCGGATCAAGGCGGAGCGCGCCCGCGACATGCGCGTGATCGCGACCGGAGGCCTTGCGCCGCTGTTCCAGGCGACCGAGACCCTGTTCGACGACTATCAGGACGATTTGACGATGCATGGCCTGACGGTCATCTATCGCTACAACAAGGATAACAGCTGACAACATGAGCAGTGAACGTTTGATCTACCTCCCCCTCGGCGGGGCGGGCGAAATTGGTATGAATGCCTATGTGTATGGGTACGGCGCGCAGGACGAGGAGCGGTTGATTGTCGTGGACCTTGGCGTAGCGTTCCCGGACATGGACGGCTCGCCCGGGGTGGATTTGATCCTGCCGGATGTCGCATGGCTGGCCGAACGCCGCGATCGCATCGAGGCGATTTTCGTGACCCACGCGCACGAGGATCACGTGGGCGCGGTTTCCCACACTTACGAACGGTTGGGCGCGCCGATCTATGCCCGGCCCTTCACCGCGAATATCGCACGGCGCAAGATGGACGAGTATGGCCATCCCGACGATGCGGTACGGGTTGCCGCCGCATGGCCCGATCAGGTGCAGGCGGGGCCGTTCAAGGTGGGCTTTCTGCCCATGTCCCACTCCATCCCCGAAAGTGCGGCATTGGTGATCGACACGCCGGATGGCCGTGTGATCCACTCGGGCGATTTCAAGCTGGACCCGACGCCGATTGTGGGCGAACCCTTTGATCCAGACCTGTGGGCCGACGTGTCCAAAGACGGGGTGAAAGCGCTGATCTGCGATTCGACCAACGTGTTTTCGCCCAATCCCGGCCGCTCCGAAGTGAGCGTGGGCCCGGAAATCGAAAAGCTGGTGCGCGGACACAAGACGGGCATGGTCGTGGCGACCACTTTTGCCTCGCACGTGGCACGGGTGAAAACGCTGGCCGAGGCGGGGGCCAAGGCGGGCCGCTCCATCGTGCTGCTGGGCCGTGCGATGCGGCGGATGATCGAGGCTGCGGTCGAGACCGGCGTGCTGCGGGATTTCCCTGGCACCGTCAGCCCCGAGGATGCGCAGAACATCCCGCGCGAAAACCTCATGCTGCTGGTCACGGGCAGCCAGGGTGAGCGGCGCGCGGCCTCCGCACAGCTGGCCAATGGCAAGTACATGGGCCTCGAGTTGAAGGAAGGGGACCTGTTTCTGTTTTCCTCCAAGACCATTCCGGGCAATGAAAAGGGCGTCATCCGGATCATGAATATGCTCAGCGAAAAGGGCGTGGATGTGGTGGACGACAGCTCGGGCCTCTACCACGTGTCGGGCCACGCGAACCGGCCTGATCTGGAGCGGTTGCAGGACATCGTGCAGCCGCAGATCGTGGTGCCGATGCACGGCGAACACCGGCATTTGCGCGAACATGTGAAGCTGACTGAATCCAAGGGGCGTCACGGTGTGCTGGCTGTGAATGGCATGATGATCGACCTCAGCGGTAACGCGCCTAAAGTCGCGGGCTATGTCGAGACGGGGCGCACCTATCTTGACGGTTCGGTCCAGATCGGCGCGCTTGACGGCGTTGTGCGCGATCGCATCCGCATGGCGCTTAACGGGCATGTGACGGTGACGCTGATCCTGGACGAAGAGGATGAGCCGTTGGGCGAGCCGTGGTGCGAGTTGATGGGTCTGCCCGAGACGGGTCGGTCAAACGCGGCGCTGGTCGACGTGTTGGAAGCGGACCTGGGCCAGTTCCTCGGCCGTGCCGACGCCAAGACTTTGCGGGACGATGACAGCCTGAACGAGGCGCTGCGGCGCATCGTGCGCAAGACGGCGCAGGACGAGATTGGCAAAAAGCCCGAAGTGACGGTGGTCACCAGCCGGATGCACTAAGTGCATCCGGTGCGCGAGGTTTGGTGGCTTTGAGCGCAAGCCGTTCGTGCGCCCCGGACTTGTGCGGTGCAGGGATTGCGGCAGGAGCATAGCCGCCGTTCACGCGCCGGCAGTGCTGCTATGCCGTCAAACTGGTGTACGCGCTAAGCGCATGCGCCGTTATCTCAGGTTGGCCGACCACTCAACGGGCGTCTTACAACGCGGTACGAACTGCGGCGCACAGTTCGGGGTGCATGACCCAGTTCTGGGGTGTCTCGTCTTGGTCCGACAGCGCGCGATACGCAATGAGTGCGTTGCCATCCGCAGTCGTCGAAGGAGCGGTGGTGCCTGTTTCGGACGACAGATAGCCGTCGATCATCCGACCCACGGTGCCGAGTGTCCTGGTGGCGCTCGCAGCGGACTTGTAGCTGCCAGCGAATGCAAGCTTCACCTCCGGCAACCCGTCCGCCTCTGCCAGCGACAGGGCCAGCAACATGGCGCGTTGCGGGCGTGTCAAACTGACGGCGCTCAGCGCTTCGGCATATTCTTCGGTGCCCGGCACGGATGTGCCGGTGTGCGGGTCTGTTCGGCGGTCTTTGGTCCTGCGGTCCTGGCGTGCGTCCAGCGCTTCGTGCAACGCGATGATGGCCGCGTCTTCGGTCGCGCCGGTCGCCTCGGCGATCAGGCCGCGCGCCTTGCTGGGGGGCTTGGGGAACGCCCGGGCGACAAACGCGCCCGACAGCTTGCCGGATTTGATCTGATATCTGCCATGCTCGCCGAGCCGGATCTCTGGAAAGGGGTCTTTTTTGGCCGCTTTGGCCTTTGACTTCGACATACCCTTGAATACGTCACGGCCCGCATCTGATCGGTTGGAAGCAGTATAATTTGACATCGGATCGGTCTCCTGGACTGAACAATTTGTGCTGTTGGGTCGGCGGGCGCCGATCCGGCCAAACGGAATCGCTGCGCGCGCAGGTGGCACACCCCTCAGAGACAGGTCGCCATCGGGCAAAGCGGCGCTCCTGGAAAGGAGCGCCCCCGTGCAGTCTTTAGGCGAGCGCGATGTTGGTTGCGCTTTCGCGGCCGTCGCGGCCTGATTCAACGTCGAACGTCACTTTCTGATCGTCGTTGAGGGAGGACATGCCCGCCTTTTCGAGTGCGGAGATGTGCAAAAACACATCCTTGCCGCCCGATTCCGGAGCGATGAAGCCGAAGCCTTTGGTTGCGTTGAACCATTTCACTGTGCCATTGGCCATGTGAATTTCCTTGAATGATCGCTGCCCGCGACATGCGGCAGCCCGGCTTCTCACGACAGTGTCGAGCGCTGCGAGCCGATAAAGGAAAACAGAGGGTCGAGTGGAGGTCAGTAGCCTTACGACAGTATGTGCTGCGCGGGTGGGTTACAAGGTGCAGCCCTTGCTTTGGCCAATGTTTCCTTTGTTACGTCAGCGCCAATACACTAAGGGTCACGAGCCGACGGACACGCTGTCGCTGCTCAAGGACGCGAGCAACGGCATCACGGCGCAGATCACCTATGAGGTCCGCGAAAGCGAAGGCACCCAAGGACCACTCGAGACCCTCGACCGGGGCTATGGGTCCTGTCGCGACTTTGCCGTCCTCTTTGCTGAGGCCGTCCGCACGCTGGGGTTTGGGGCGCATCTGGTGTCGGGCTACCTGTATGACCCCAGCGATAACCGTGTCGGATCCGCAGGCGTTGGCTCGACGCATGCATGGGTCGACGTGTTCGTTCCCGGCGCTGGCTGGATCCCGTTTGATCCCACGAACAGGTCCATCGGATCGGCCAACCTGATTGCGGTGGCCGTGGCGCGCAACATATCGCAGGTCGCACCGATCACCGGCAGTTTTCAGGGTGGCGGGGATACCGACCTTTGTGCGGTGGATGTCGACGTGCGCGTCGAGAACGCATGATCTGAGCGATGGGGATGATCCCGTTGTTTGACAGGATCGGGGGTGCGCGGGTTGTGAGCCGTACAAATGGAGTGCTCTAAAATGCGTCGCGACGGGTCGCGCACATCCGCAGACCCGTCCGCCCGAAAACGCGGGGCAGGGACGGCGACGCGCCTTTTTGGACGCGCCTGCCGGCTCAGCTCGCCATCCGCTGTTCGAAGCTCAGTTCGATAAAGCTGGGCGTGTGTTCGCCCAGGCCCACAACCTTGCTGCCCCCACGGTCGTCCCGGCCGGACGACCGACCCCGGCCACCACGGCTGCGCGATGGTTTGGGCGCGTCGTCTTGCACGACCTCTTGGGGCGCGGGCGCTTGTGGGACGGGCGTTTCGGCCGCCTCTTCGGGTTTCGAGGTTTTGCGCGTGCGCGACCGTTTGGGTTTTTCTTCGACCGGTGCATCTGCCTCGACCTCGGTCTTGCCTGAGGCCAGCGGATTGTCGAGGCGCGGGATCTCTTTCTGGATCAGCTTTTCGACGGCATCGAACTGCTTTTCATCGCGGGGGATGCAGATCGTAATCGCCTTGCCCTCGCGCCCGGCACGACCCGTCCGGCCGATGCGGTGGACGTAATCCTCGGGGTGGCCCGGCACGTCAAAGTTGAACACGTGGCTGACCGACGGCACGTCGAGCCCGCGCGCTGCCACATCAGAGGCGACAAGGATCCGCAATTCGCCATTGCGGAATCCGTCAAGCGTGCGCGTGCGCTGCGACTGGTCCAGATCACCATGGATCGGGGCCGCGTCATATTTGTACTTTTTCAGAGACTTGGCGACGATATCCACATCCGTCTTGCGGTTGCAAAAGATGATCGCATTGGTCAGCGTCTCGCCCTCACCATCGATGAGCGTGCGCAGCACCTTGCGCTTTTCGCTCGCTTCGCGATCGCGGCGCGAGCCTTTGAACATCACCACGGTCTGCTCGATCGTCTCGGACGCGGTCGCCTGACGGGCAACCTCGACCCGGGCGGGATTGCTGAGGAACGTGTTGGTGATCCGCTCGATCTCGGGCGCCATGGTGGCGGAAAAGAACAGCGTCTGGCGGGTAAAGGGCGTGAGGCCAAAGATGCGTTCGATGTCGGGGATGAACCCCATGTCAAGCATCCGGTCCGCCTCGTCCACCACCATCACCTTGACGTCCGACAGGATCAGCTTGCCCCGCTCGAAATGGTCGAGCAGGCGGCCAGGTGTGGCGATCAGAACGTCGACGCCCTTGTCGATGGCCAGATCCTGTTCTTTGAAGCTCACACCGCCGATCAGCAGCGCCTTGGTCAGCTTAACGTATTTGGAATAGGTGTCGAAGTTTTCGGCGACCTGTGCGGCAAGCTCGCGCGTGGGGCATAGCACCAGGCTGCGCGGCATGCGCGCGCGGGCGCGACCACGGGCCAGCGCGGTGATCATCGGCAGCGTGAAGCTGGCGGTTTTGCCCGTGCCGGTCTGGGCAATGCCCAGCACGTCGCGCCCCGCGAGCGCGTGCGGAATCGCATCGGCCTGAATGGGCGTGGGTGTTTCGTAACCGGCCTCTTCGACCGCTTTCAGAACCTTTGGATTGAGATCCAGATCAGAGAATTTTGTCATTTATGTCCGTGAGTTGCGGACACTGACTTGGCCCGCTGCATCTGATGATGTCGGCCCGCGTGGCCCGCTGGGGGCACCTTGGCCCCGACATGCTGCGCGTCCATAACAGAGGCGCTGATGCGCGTCAAATCACGTGGTCGGGGAAATGGATCCGTATGTGGTTGTCAAGCGACAGATCATGGATGCGCAGCAGGTCATGCGCCTGCAATCGGGCGCGCATGTTCGGACTGTCGCCGATGACCTCGTCGTAAAACGCGCGCAGACCGGCCTCGCCCTGCTCGTCGGCCAGCCTGCTCAGGAGCGTGTGGATCGGCGTCGCGTTTGGCGGTGGCTTCATCGCCGGGCGGTAGGCGCCCTTGTGCAGGCGGTAATCCAATGCGCCGCGCCATGCGTCCCATGACGGCGCATGGCAATGCGCCAGCGCGATCTGTGGCAGTTCGACACTGGGCAGGCGTGCATCGCCCTGCAGCGCGTCGTGGATCTGGATGGTGAGGTCCGGTTGGCCCGTCCGGACAAAGACCTTGCCCGCGACGTGACTGACAAAGCCGCCCCTGAGATGTCGCCCGTGCTCTGGGTAGAGCGATGCGACGATGCGGTGGCGGTCGGGACCTTGGGGGATGAATGCCTTGAAGGCGTCCGTGCTGCCCCCGAGCAATTCCATCGGGCGGGTGCGGGCAATGGTCGTGTCGGCCGCCAGGGCGGTCAGTTGGTCTGCGATGGCCCCGTCGGGAACCAGAAATTCGTCCACGTCCATGTGGATCAGCCAATCCACCTCGGTCCGCCGGTTGTAGGCATGGGTTGCATTGAGGCTTTGCCGGACCTGATGTCGCGCGGGCCGCTTCCCGGTCAGCCGCGACCAATGGTCGGTATCGCAGATCGTCACCCGGACTTTGGGATGCGCCTTCAGCGCGTCATGAGCCGTTCGGTTGTCGTCGTCGAGATAAAGGTACAGCCGGTGCGCGCCCAAGGTCAGATGGTAGGCCGCAAAGCGCAGGATGGCGTCGGTTGGCGCGAGGATCGTCGCGCTCAGCCCCCAGCGCATGGTCATTCGGGGCGCGCCTTGGCAACCTTGAGCGATTGGGCGCGGGCAAAGATGCTGTGGGGGTCGGTCATAACGATGCCCAGCATCCGCATGGCCAGCGGGCGGATCGTGCGGTCGCGTTCGGCCAGCTGCCACAGCCGCGCGATCATCACCTTGTCCACGTCGCCGCGCGCGAAAGAATAGGGGTTCATGTCAAAGCCCAGCGGTGGCCGCTCCGCGCCCGGCGCCGCCGGTTGTACCGTGTCCCCGGACAGGCCAGCGCGGCGGCGTTCGCTGTCATGCAGCTTGACCAGGTCAAAGAGGGTCGAGAGCCCCATGCCAAGGGCGCGCTGGTCAGCGTTCTGCCCGCAATCGGCAAAGGTTGTCGCAGTAGAAATGAGCCAGCGCACCGGCAATTCGCGCGCCATCACCGGCCCCTGTTCGTCCCAGATGCGGAAGAAAAGGGGTAGCGCACCGGGCGGTGGATCGTTGCGCCGCGAGATCGCGATGAGCATCGCGTGCAGGCGAAAAAGCTCGGAGCCGCCTTCGAATTCCTGCTGCAACTCCAGCCATTTACGCTCGACACTGAACCTTGGTAGTTCGTCGATGCACCCCTGCGGCGGCGGCACCATCTGCGCGTTCAGTGCGGCAAGATCCACATCGGCGGGTGGGACCACCGTCGCTGCATCGACAAAGGGGCGTTGCCGACGTTCGAGAAAGCGCATGAGCCGGGCAAATCCGCCGGGATATATGACGTTGCCGGGGTCGATCACGTCACACCATCATCTCCTTGGTCGCGGTCAGGGCGACATCGGGATAATCGCGCGCAACGCGGTCGATGTCCCATTGCAAGCGCGTGAGGTAGACGATGTCACCATCGTGGTCATGGGCGATGTGCTGTTTGTTGGTATCGATAAACTTTTCAACGGCTTGCCGCTCACCGCTCACCCAGCGGGCGGAGGTGAACTGCGACTGTTCGAACCGGACGGGCAGCCCGTATTCCAGCTCGATCCGGCTGGCCAGCACCTCGAATTGCAGCGCGCCGACAACGCCCACGACAAAGCCCGAGCCGATCGAGGGTTTGAAGACCTTGGCCGCCCCTTCCTCGGCAAATTGCATCAACGCCTTTTCCAGGTGCTTGGCCTTGAGCGGATCACCGGCGCGGACGCCTTGCAGCAACTCGGGCGCAAAGCTGGGGATCCCTGTGACACGTAACGCCTCACCTTCGGTCAACGTGTCGCCAATGCGCAATTGCCCATGGTTGGGGATGCCGATGATGTCACCGGCCCAGGCCTCTTCGGCCAGTTCGCGGTCGGAGGCCAGGAACATGACCGGGTTGCTGATCGCCATGGGTTTCTTGGACCTGACATGCGTCAGTTTCATGCCGCGTTTGAAGTGGCCCGAGGCCATGCGGACAAAGGCGACGCGGTCGCGGTGTTTCGGGTCCATGTTCGCCTGCACTTTGAAGACAAAACCGGACACCTTTGTTTCTTCTGGCAAAATCTGACGCGGCTCGGCGCTTTGGATCTGGGGTTGCGGCCCGTATGTGGCGATGCCCTCCATCAACTCCTTAACGCCAAAGGAGTTGATGGCGGAGCCGAACCAGATCGGGGTCAGCGTGCCCTCGAGCATTGCCTGGGCGTCCAACGGAGGCAGGAGTTCGCGTGCCATTTCAAGCTCTTCGCGCAACTGGTTCAACTGTGCCTCGGGCACGTGTTCGGCCAGTTTGGGGTCGTCGAGCCCGTTGATTTCGATGCTTTCCGCCACCTTGTTTCGGTCGGCGCGGTCCATGAGTTCGAGCCGGTCGCGCAAAATGTCGTAGCAGCCGATGAAGTCGCGCCCGACACCGATGGGCCAGCTGGCCGGGGTAACGTCGATGGCGAGGTTTTCCTGAATTTCGTCAATGATCTCAAAGGTGTCGCGGCTTTCGCGGTCCATCTTGTTGCAAAAGGTCAGGATGGGCAGGTCGCGCAGGCGGCAGACCTCGAACAGCTTTTGCGTCTGGCTTTCCACGCCCTTGGCGCCGTCGATGACCATGATCGCGGCATCCACGGCGGTGAGCGTGCGATAGGTGTCTTCGGAGAAGTCGGAGTGGCCGGGCGTATCAACAAGATTGAACCGGAAGTCTCTGAAATCAAACGACATGGCGGAGGCCGAGACCGAGATGCCGCGATCCTTTTCCATCGCCATGAAGTCCGAGCGGGTGCGCCGCGCCTCGCCCTTGGCGCGCACCTGTCCCGCCATCTGGATGGCGCCGCCAAACAAAAGGAACTTTTCGGTCAGGGTCGTCTTGCCCGCATCCGGGTGCGAGATGATCGCAAAGGTGCGGCGACGGGCGATTTCGGGGGGCAGTTCGGGGCGGTTGTCCAGCATGAGCGCCGTATATCCGCGCGGACCCGAGGGGACAAGCAGCCGCGTTTTGGGCGCGGCATGTCGCATGCGTTGGTTTGGTCGCCCGGTATGACGCTCATGACAGGATCTGTCAGGATAGACCGCTAGATGATGGGACATCAGCGAACGAGAGGACAGAACGATGACATTGAATGAAATTGCAAACGCATTGGTCGATGGCTGCCGCACAGGCAAGGAAACCGCAAATCTCGAAGTGCTTTATGCGCCGGATGCGGTATCGGTCGAGGCCGTGGATTACGGGCAGGGCCGTGAGGCCAAGGGTATGGACGCGCTGCGCGGCAAGCATGCCTGGTGGGACAGCGCGTTCGAAGTGCTGGACGGGACCATTTCGGATCCGTTTCCTCATGGCGATGACCGCTTTGCCGTGATCTTTGAGATCAAAACCAAAAACAAGGAAACCGGCGAGGTGTCGGACATGAAGGAAGTCGCGGTGTATCACGTCGATGGCGGCAAGATCGTCCGGGAAGAGTTCTTTTACGCCGGTTGAGGCCGGGCTTTTCTTGAAGAAAAGCTCCGAGCGTTTTTTGCAAAAAACGCCTACCGCATAGAGGCGCGGCGGAGGATCTCCGCCGCGTCGGGACGGTCGAGAAGCGTTTCGGTCACGTCAAGGCCCGTCAGGCCCGTCTGATTGTGTGGTGCAATCACGGCGCGCACCTCGTCCGGCACGACCGGTTTGGTGCGCGTGTCGATCAGCATGGACTCCGCCGCGATGCCTTCGGCGTAGATGATCTGGTGCGTGTCGAACAGCAGTTCGAAATAATCCACGAACCCACCATCCTGCACCACAACGCTGTCGCCATTGACCAGATGCCGGGCCTTGACCAGCAATTCTGACCGGCCCGCGCCCAACCGGTCGCTGCGCTGATAGATGAACAGGCGGTGATCGGGCGACACGACGAGATCATGCGCGTTGTTGAGCGTATGCGCCTTGATCTTGATCGGGGCGAAATCGCCCACGGCCCGCACGGTCGACTGGCCGATCCAGCGCAGCTGTTGCACACCATCATTGCGCGTCAGCACACGGTCGCCCACCCGCAAGTCTTCGATCGGCGTTTGTGCGCCCGAGGCCATGGTGATGCGCGTGCCGCGCGTGAAACGCGCGCAGGCCAGATGCGCGAATTTCTCGCGCGCGCCACCCTCATCGATGCCGACGAGGGCGTATGGCACCTTTGGCAACAGGGCGGCCAGGGGCAGCAGATACACCGCATCGACGTCACCTGCGCTGTCGACCTCGACCAGCACAATCGCATCTGTGACGATCCCGTCAGGCGGCATGAGGGTGAGCGCGCAATCGAGGTGGATCGCCGCACCGGGTGTACCAAGGGCGCTGCCCTCGGCCACCGTCATGTGCGCGGCGTCCGTGGCGTGCAGCGCGAGGCGCTCTGTCACCGTCTCGGGCGCGAGGGTGTAGACATCGTCGAGCATAAGATCGTCGCCGCAGCCCATCGTATCGCCCAGATTGGCGCCATCGCTCACATGTAGCGCTTGGGCGCGGTACACGGGCAGGCTTTGCGTCGGGGTGGCGTGGGGCGGTGTCATATGCGTGCTCGGGGTTTTGCAAGGAATTACACTAGGATTGTGGCGCGCGTCGGTCAACGGTTCGGCCTTTTGCTGGCGCATTGGTGAGGGGCGCGTTACCTCTGGGCCAAATCATCTGCAGCGGAGCAATATCATGGATCTGGGAATAGCGGGCAAGCGGGCGGTGGTGTGCGCCTCATCGAAAGGGTTGGGCCAGGGCTGCGCCGAGGCATTGGCCGCGGCAGGTGTGCATCTGGTGATGAACGCCCGCGGGTCCGAGGCGCTGGAGGCGTCAGCCGCGGCCATTCGTGACGCCCATGGGGTCGAGGTGACGACCGTCGCCGCGGATGTGACGACCGCCGAAGGGCAGGCGGCACTGCGCGCGGCCGCAGGCGCTGCCGACATTCTGGTGAACAACGCAGGTGGCCCGCCGCCGGGCATGTGGACGGATTGGGAGCGCGAGGATTTTATCAAGGCGCTCGATGCCAACATGCTGGCGCCCATCGCGCTGATCAAGGCGCTGGTGCCCGGCATGATGGACCGCGGCTGGGGCCGCGTCGTCAACATCACCTCGCAATCGGTCAAGGCCCCCATCGCGGTGCTGGGTCTGTCCAATTCTGCCCGCACAGGGCTCACCGGATATGTGGCGGGCACCTCGCGGCAGGTGGCAGGTTCGGGCGTGACGATTAACAATCTGCTGCCCGGCATTCACGCGACCGACCGGGCGGACGCATTGGATAAGGGCGTCGTGGCCGCGCAGGGCATCACGCTGGACGAGGCGCGCGCGCAGCGGGCGGCAACCATTCCGGCCGGCCGGTACGGCACGCGGCAGGAGTTTGGCGCGGCATGCGCGTTCCTGTGTTCGCAGCATGCGGGATTCATCGTCGGGCAGAACCTGCTCCTCGATGGGGGGGCGACGGTGGCGACCATTTGATGGCGCGGGCCGCGCCCATATTTTCGCTCAAGGACCGGCTCTTTAACGCGGACAGTCTGGCGGATCTGGCCGATGCGCATGCGGTGATCCCGGGATTTGACCGGGACGCCTTTCATGCGACTGCCCTGTCGGGCGTGGCCGACCGGACGCTTGTGGCCTGCCTCGACTGGTTTGCCGATTGCCTCGAGCCCTATTTGGCCGCGGATTTCCCGACCATGGCGGACCAGCTCGAGGCGGCCATGCCGCCGCCGCTGGATCCGTCGTTGCGGGATGATGACTTTGGCCGTTTCATCCATGCGGTGCCGGGTGTGCTGGCCGCGCGCCACGGGCTCGAAGATCACCCCGACCGCGCGCTGGACCTGTTGCACGAAGCCACACAGCGGTTTTCGATGGAGTTCTACATCCGCCCCTTCCTAAATCGTTGGCCGGAGGAAACGCTGGCGCGGCTCCGGTTGTGGGCGCGGGACGACAACTATCACGTCCGGCGGCTGGTGAGTGAGGGGACCCGGCCCAAGCTGCCCTGGGCGCGCAAGGTGGGTCTGGTGCCAGACCAGACCCTGCCGCTGCTTGATATGCTGCAGGCGGACGGGACGCGGTTTGTGGCCCGGTCGGTTGCCAATCACCTGAACGATATCGCCAAGACGGAGCCCGACCTGGTGCTGTCGCGGCTGGCAGCCTGGGAGGCCGAGGGCAGCCAGGCGCGGAAAGAGCATGAGTGGATGCGCCGCCACGCGCTGCGCACGCTGGTCAAAGACGGGCATCCCGGCGCCATGGAGATGCTGGGCTATGCCGCTGATCTGGATATGGCCGTGGCGTTGGAGATCGATGCTGAGACGGTGGCCCTGGGCGACGCTCTGAACTTTGTGGCCACGCTCACGAGCGACACGGGCGGGCCGGTGGTCGTGGACTACCGGATCCGGTTTGCCCGGCCTGGTGGGCGCAGTGGGGAAAAGGTGTTCAAGCTCAAAGTCGCTCACGTAGAGCCGGGCGTGCCCCTCGTGCTGAAAAAGGCGCACAGGCTGAAAGCGAACGCGACCACGTTCGAGCTGCATCCCGGCGCGCATGGGCTGGTGGTACAGGTCAACGGTGTGGACCGGGCCGCAGGGGCGTTCGCGATTGTCTGAGGCTGGCTGGTGCCGCACCGTCGGCAATCGGGGCGGCGGTGGTTTGTTGCCAGCCGGGCTGCGCCCTGTTCGCGAGCGTCAAACATAAGAGAAGCTGTTGCTGATCTGCGAGGCCGTTCCGCGGGTTGGTTCAATGGCGGTGCTTGCGGGGGCGCGGCGGGCCTGATACCCACCCGACTGTTTTGATCGGGAATGTCGCCACGTGTCCGCACCTCGGCTGGAAATTCGCAACCTTGTGCGCAGCTTCGGCGACCGTCGGGTCGTCGATGGCGTGAGCCTGCGCATCGAGGCCGGACAGGTGACCTGTCTGCTGGGCCCATCCGGGTGCGGCAAGTCCACGACATTGCGGATGATCGCGGGCGTTGAGATGCAGGACAGCGGCGAGATCCACGTGGACGGCGCGCTGATCTGCGACACGGTGTTCCGGGTCCCGCCCGAACGGCGCGAGATCGGGCTGATGTTCCAGGACTTTGCGCTGTTTCCGCACCTGAGCGTCGCGGACAATGTGGCCTACGGGCTGACCGGGTCGCGCAGCGACAAGCGTGCGCGGGTCGAGGAGATGCTGGCCCGCGTGCATATGGGCCGGTTCATCGACGCCTATCCGCACCAGCTGTCGGGAGGCGAGCAGCAGCGGGTGGCGCTGGCGCGCGCTTTGGCGCCACGGCCGCGGATCATGCTCATGGACGAGCCGTTTTCGGGGCTCGACAACCGGTTGCGGGATGGCATTCGGGACGAAACCCTCGCGATCCTGAAAGAAGAAGACACCGCCGTGCTGCTGGTGACGCACGAGCCGGATGAAGCGATGCGCATGGCCGACGAGATCGCGCTGATGCGCGATGGCCAGATCGTGCAGCGGGGCGCACCCTACAACGTCTACACACGTCCTGCGGACCAGAAGGCCGTGGCCTTTTTCAGCGATGCCAATCGGTTGCGGGCCACGGTTGAAGGTGCGCTGGCGATGACGGCCTTTGGCCGGTTTCTGGCGCCGGGTGTGCCGGACGGGACGGCTGTGGACATCGTGTTCCGCCCGCAGCACGTGAAGATCGACTTTGACCGCGCCGGTGTCGGACCTGCGCCCACCGCGGCCGAGGGTACGGCGGCCCGAGCGCAGGTGATCCGGGCGCGGTTCATGGGGCATGAGAGCCTGGTGGAGTTCCGGCTGTACGACGATGGCACGCTCATGCGCGTGACCGTGCCGGGCGTGTTTCTGCCGCAGCCCGAAACGGTGATGTGGCTGCGCATTCGGCGCGACAAGTGTTTCGTGTTTCCGGTGGAGGAGGAGGAGGGCTGATGGGGCCGATGATCGTTGAGTTTGGCTTGGGCACCTCCCTGCGCCGCGGCAGCTATACCGAAGCGGCGGCGCGGGCGGTGCGGGCGGCATTGTGGCGCAACTCGATCAACCTCGCCGAATATATGGGCGCCGAAAAGGGAGATATGCGGATCGCCGTACATATCGGCTGCGCGCGACCGGATCTGGTGGACGTATCGGTGCTGGCGGAGGTGTTTCCCTACGGTCAGACCTCCTTTGACGTGCGCGCGGGCGGGCTGGACGTCGCACGGCCCGAAGGGTCGGGTGCGCCCACGGTGATGGCGCAGGCCGCACTCGTGGTGTCGGTGGAGACGGCTGATGGCTGAGCAACGATTGATCATCGAAATGGCGCAGGGCGTGGACCTGCACGGCCGCGACGATACCAAGGCCGCCCGGCGCGCGGTCGAACAGGCGCTGCAAGGGGCGTCGCTGCCGATCTTTGGAACATTGGGGCTGGATCGCGACGTGATGCGCGTTGTCGTGCATGTGGCGGTGCCGCGGCCAGAGGCGGTGGATGTGGACGTGATTGCGCGGCTGTTGCCCTACGGCACCGTTGAGGTTGTGGCGGAACAGGGCGGATTGGACGTGCAGGTTGCAGGCGATGTTGCGGTGATGGCCGTTGCGGCGATCGAAGTATTCTTGCCCGTGCGCTGATGCCGGGCGGGCAAATTCTTGAAGAATTTGTCTGAAACGATTTTTGCAAAAATCGTGCTCGGCGGGTGCCGTTCGGGTCAGAGGTTCGGGTCGTAGTCCGACAGGCGTTTGCCCGGTTCCTCGACGAACATCTCGGGCAGGGCTTCGGCGTTCTGGATCAGGTCGACGCGGAAGACGCGGAACGCGTCGCGCAACTCGCACCAGCTGGTCAGGGTCCAGACCCGGCCCCAGTACTCCATATGCAGCGGGCGCACCGTGCGGGACGTGATGCGGTCGCCTTTGGAGTGGTAGGTCAGGCGCAGCTTTTGCCGGGCGCGGATGGCAGCGCGCAGGCTGGGCATATGTGCCGCCCCGCGGGCCGCATCGGCAAAGGGGTAGACGGCAAATTTCCACTTGTCCGCTTCGGCGATCGTGCGTTCGGGCAGGACGGCGTCGACCTTGGCGGCGAGCGACAGGGCGGCGGATTTCAGGGTCTCATCGGCGGCTTCGGCGACGATGGCCATGCCGAGGTTCAGCGCCTCGAGCTCATCGGTGGTCAGCGTCAAGGGCGGCAGGCTGATTTGCGAGGTGATCATGTAGCCCACGCCGCGCTCGCCCTCGACGGGCACACCGGAGGTCTGCAAGGTCTCCATATCGCGATAGAGCGTGCGCACCGACACGCCGACGGCATCCGCCATGTCCTGCGCGCGGTGCAGCTTGCCGTCGCGCAGGATCTGGATCAGCTCAAAGAGGCGGTCGGTGCGGCGCATGTCACTCCTGCTGCAGATGGACCGTGGCGTGTCGCATTATCGCCGTTGGCCCGTCGATCATTGCCACGAAGGGTGCTGCGGCGGGGGCCTTCATGATCGCGGCAGCCGCGGTTTTGGCCGCGGTCTCGCTGGTCCAGAGGATGTGATCGGTCCACAGGCCGTCGGCATCCACGCTCAGGTCGCGGCGGATCATGCCGCCCGTGGCGTGCAGGAACGGCTCCATCCCGGCGGCGGCTTTGGCAAAGGCCGCGGGGTCGGTGCCATCGATCAGGCGGAAGGTGACGATTTCAGCAGTCAGTGTCATTTTGGGTCTCCATCAGGGGTGATGGGGATGGTGTAGGGCATGCCAACTGACACTAACCTGTCAGTTGATTGCGCGCCATGCGCAAATTTGCGCAATTTCCCCAGCGCCGGGTCAGCAAGGGGCCCGCTGCTGCTTTCCCACCCGCCCTTCGCCGCGCTACACCCGGAGCTGAACCGGCGGCGACGGGCCGCCTGACAGGGGAGCATGACATGCTGAACAATATCGGATTGCCGGGCCTGCTGCTGATCGCGGTTGTGGTGCTGGTGCTTTTTGGCCGGGGCAAGATCTCGAGCCTGATGGGTGAGGTCGGCAAAGGCATCACCAGCTTCAAGAAGGGCGTGAGCGAGGGCAAGGAAGAGATGGAAGCGGCGCAGGTCGAAGAGGCCAAGGATATCACGCCTCAGCCCACGGATGCGGGCACCCATCCCAAGACGGATCTGAACGTCGAAAAAGACAAGGTCTGATCCATGTTCGACCTCGGCTGGACCGAGATGCTGGTC
>ERZ1740067.877-NODE-877-length-22465-cov-10.132396_pt1 | contig 22465 bp, 20 predicted proteins | sample MGYA00581736_ERZ1740067 | MGnify/ENA primary metagenome ERZ1740067 (study PRJEB43018, sample SAMN04849236) | marine metagenome | isolation source: floating plastic debris | place: Pacific Ocean | collected 2008-08-27 | study: EMG produced TPA metagenomics... | reverse complement strand
CTACCCTTGAGGGCCATACGAGTGCTGTCTTTGACGTGCGCTTTAGTCCCGATGGTCAGACCCTTGCCTCGGCCAGTGCCGATGGAACGGTGCGGCTATGGAACTTTGACCTCAACGACCTGACAAACAAAGGCTGCGATTGGCTGAACAACTACATGACCAATCCCACCACCCCACCAGAAGAGAAAACCCTCTGTCCTAGCCATAGCGCTGCAATAAGTTCAGAGACCACCCCCAGCTCAGAACCCATCAGCTGGACAAACTCTATACAAAGCGTCTTCACAGCTCTATTGCAGACTTTCAATAAACGCTAACCTTCGTTGCTTATTGGGTTAGCCAAATAATAAGGGGAAATTGGCTGTGCCTTTAGGCGTTAGGAGGGCTACAGGACTGAGTTTTTTCGGAAACCGCAAGGTATGAGTTCGATCCATCTCGACTGCCAAGCCACGTCTCTCACCCCCATAGTAGTTGAAGCTACTCACCGAGCAATCTTCCCGACCACCGAGCCACACTTCCCACTTATCGAGTCATGTCTCCCGCTCACCGAACAATTCTTCCCACCCACCGAACCACGTCTCCCGACCCCAAAGTAGTTAATGCCCCCTGCAGAGTAACAATTCCCGTTCATTTGTGTACCACCCTACAGACATCGGGCATCCTGTCAGCGGGCATCCTGCCAATGAGCATCTGGGCCCACGCACACACCACTAATCCGCATCTACCATGAGCCTAAATCGCAGCATCGACACCTTCCTCTCAGGAGCCCGACTCGCTATCGACAACAGCCTAAACAATCCGCAAATCCTAACCGCCGTCAAAGACTTTGGCTACGACACCAAGCGCTTGAATCAAGGCAAAGCCCTCTACAACGCACTAGCCGCCGCCCAGCTAGAAAAAAGCAGCGAATCCGGCGAGCAGATTTCCGCCAGTGAGGCCGTGCAGGCACAGTGGGAAACCGCGAAAAAGAGCTACATGCGGCTAGTGAAAGTGGCGCGGGTAGCGCTCAAGAAAGAGGGGGGTGCCATTTCTCAACTCGCCCTCTCCGGCAAACGTAAAGAAAGTCTCTCCGGCTGGCTATCCCAGGCGAATCAGTTTTATCAAAACGCCCTGTCTAGTCCGGCCATTCTCAAAGCACTCAAAGAATTTGGCATCACCGATAAAAAGTTGACAGCAGGACTCCAAGAGATAAAAGCCGTTGAAACGGCGAACTTAGCCCAGGAGAAAGAAAAAGGCGAAGCGCAGGCCGCGACGCAAAAGCGAGATGCCGCGTTGGATGCCATGCAAGATTGGTTGAGTGATTATCGTGCGATCGCGAAGGTGGCTTTGGAAGAAGAGCCGCAGCTGTTGGAAGGGTTGGGCGTGTTACAGCGATCGAAATAGAGCGCTTAGCTTAGCCTGAACTGACATTGGCTCAGAAGCGTCTTACGCTTGAGATTCCGCACTGCTGCACGTTCGCTTACAATCAAGACTGTCAGCCAGGAGTCCTACCATGGTTCAGGCAAAATCAAAATCGGTGTCTATTACTCTTCACCTACCGCCCCAAATAGAAACGTTGCTTCGTCAACGAGCTAAAACGACTGGGAAAGGCGTAGAGCAAATTGCTGTAGATATACTGACTCAGGGACTCAAGCTTAGCAATGACGACTTCTGTTCAGCCTTGGAGAACGCTCAACTACGAAAGGCACAGCAAGTCGCGCCCACGCAGAGTCATGTTTTGCAGACGCTACGCAAAATGAAGCCAATATTGCAAGAAAAATATGGCGTCACTCAACTAGGAATTTTCGGCTCAGTGGCAAGAGACGAAGCAACAGACGAAAGTGATATAGATGTCGTCATCGAAATGGAGCAGCCTGATCTTTTCACTTCTGTGCGTATAAAAGAAGATCTAGAAGATGAGTTCAATCGCTCCGTAGATTTAGTTCATTCCCAAGGGCAAACAAACAAGTACTTAGCGGCCAGAATCGCAAAGGACGCTGTGTATGTGTGACCCTCCGCTGATTCTTGAGAAACCTATTCAAATAGAAGACGCATTACAGCGAATCATTCGAGAAAATTCCTGCACTGCTACCTGTCATTCAAACGATAATTGACGATATGAAAAAGACCTAATGAAACTGACGACTTGTTGGAAGGGGACAACTTATTCGTAGAGCCAAGCTATGAGTTGCCCCACAGTCAGCTGAAAGTCTTGCGCAAAGTCAGGCACGGGCAATCGCTGCTGGAACTGATCGTAAAGTGCCGTTCGCAAATCAGGCGCATAGCCCAAAATGCAATCCTCTATCAGGTCGAGCAGCCAGCCTAGCTGCGTGCCGTGCACCAGCGCATGAAAAATCTTTTTAACCACTTGCGATCGCTCAACTCGCCCTCTCCGGCAAACGTAAAGAAAGCCTTTCCGGCTGGCTATCCCAGGCGAATCAGTTTTATCAAAACGCCCTGTCTAGTCCAGCCATTCTCAAGGCGCTCAAGGAATTTGGCATCACGAGTAAAGGACTTGCGAAGGCAGCGATCGCATCTTGAATCCCTATTGGCATCATCTACGCAAAATCGAAACTTACAGGAAACCAACGGCAAATTTTAATCGTTCACTCAGCTTGTCATTGTCAGCGCTACGTACCATAAAGCTGTAGAGAGAAATTGTTAAAAAGCAGCTCTCCCCAACCACGATTGAACATTTTCTAAGGTACTTAACCATGTCAGACGAGAACAAAAAGATTGCTCCAGACAGCGCTGTATCAGATGATTCTGTATCGGATGAACAGCTTGAGAATGTTGCTGGCGGCAACACGAACCAAGATCAAAAGACAAGCACCGGACAGGTATCATTAGGCAATTCTGCTGCCGATCTCAATGAGGATGGCAATGTCACCCTTCACGAAGTTGTCACATACAACCGCGACCAGCGTAATAAAAACTAACAACAGTAACGCCTGAGAAACACACTCAGCCACATCAGTCAGCCACATCAGATTGAGGAACGAGACCAAATCCTAAGAACTGTGCCATGCGCTGTAGTAAGTGATTCATCGCTGCGGACTACAAAGATGGCATCTTACATCTAACGTTCTGGTTCCTCTATGTCCTACGGGCAGGCTATGCCAAGGTAAGGGGAACCAAGATCCGAACGCTAAACATGTGCTGGATTAGCAGCCAGAAACAGGACACTTTTTCAATTGTCTTTTCAATTGTCGTCAAAACGGTAGAACAGAACACAGAAGCTCTAGCGTACTTTTTCTATCCTGAGCAAAGGAATATATTGCTACTCAGGTACGCTAGATGTCAGCGCCCTCTCTATATTTTTCAGCCTTAGGTCCTAGCAATATCCCCCCCTGCCTCAACACCAAGGAGGGCAGGCTTCACAAGCACCTTCTCAAATGGAATGGTGTCGGTTCACCATACGCTTACTCTCTTCAATAAAAGCGTTACCGATATTCTGTCACCCATTCCCTGAGGCTGTTATGCCCATTTCATTAACCGGAAAAATCGTCCTGATCACAGGTGCGAGTAGTGGTATCGGCATGTCCTGTGCGCACTATTTCGCCGAAGCAGGCGCTCACGTTATTCTGTCGGCTCGCCGTAAGGAAAAGCTGCTCTCGCTGGCCGATGAGCTGCAACAACAGTACTCAACCAAAACCCTACTGCTTCCTCTAGATGTACAGGAAGCAGATGCTATCAGCACGGCTATTCAAGGGTTGCCTGCCGATTGGCAAGCGATTGATATCCTCATTAATAATGCGGGGCTCAGTCGCGGGCTCGATAAACAATACGAAGCCCCCTTGCAAGACTGGGAGGAAATGATTGATACCAACATTAAGGGGCTGCTGTACATGACACGGGCGATCGCACCTGGCATGGTCGCTCGCAACGCAGGCCACGTCATCAATATAGGCTCCATCGCCGCGCGCTACACCTACCCTGGTGGCAGCGTCTACTGCGCCACAAAAGCAGCAGTCAAGGTACTCACCGAAGGTCTGAAAATAGATCTCTTGGGTACCCCTATTCGGGTAACCAACATTGAGCCAGGGCTGGTCGAAACAGACTTTAGCAACGTGCGCTTTCGCGGCGATACCGACCGGGCAAAGAATGTTTATAGCGGTATGAGTGCGCTTACCCCCGACGACATTGCCGACAGCATTTTGTACGCCGCCACTCGCCCAGCCCACGTCAACATCAGCGAGATTTATCTCATTCCTACCGACCAATCTTCTGGCACATTGATTAACCGGAGCAAGTGATGAGTACAGAACTCATCCTGCTGCTGACAGTTGTTGTGGCCTCTTTCGTTCGGGGGGTCTCTGGCTTTGGGGCGGCCCTAGTCATGATGCCTGTACTCTCCGGGCTGATAGGTATTCAGGCAGCGGCACCGCTGGTTGCCATCATTGGCCTTACTAATGATTCGCTGCTGTGCTTTTACTATCGTCGCTCTTTTGAATGGAACATTGTTTCTAAGCTCTGGGCAGGCTCTATTTTTGGGATTCCTGTAGGTTTCTTGATCTTGCGGTTTTTCCCGGCTCGTTGGATGCTCTCAGGGCTAGGCGTCATGATTACGGCCTATGCTGTCTATGCCCTACTCACACCAGCATTACCTATCCTCAAATCTCGACGATGGATATATGGTACTGGCTTGTTGTGTGGGACGTTGAGTGGTAGCTACAACATCCCAGGGCCTCCGGTTATTTTGTACGGCAACAGTCAACGGTGGAGCCAGGAAAAGTTTAAGAGCAACCTCAGCGTTTTTTTCTGGGGCAATGGTCTCTTTGTGGTGTCGGGCCATATCTTTGCTAATAGCTATTCTGTTGAGGCGCTACAACAGTATGCAATTACGATTCCTGGCGTACTTGTAGGGCTAGTGACGGGCACTGCGCTATCTACACTGTTTAATCCGCTGGTATTTCGTAGAGTGGTGCTGACAATACTGATTGCCATTGGCATTCGGCTGCTTCTGCTAGGGATACAAGCCTAGCCAGTACGTCCATCATTTCAGCCGCCGCTATTCTCATTGTTTCGTTCAAAAGTTAGGGCTTCACAACTTCTCTAAAAAACATTCAAGCTCAACCGTATCGCGGGATACATTCGCTTTTTCTCAAATTGTTAGCTTGGATAAACGCCTCACTGCGTCGTCGATATAAGACGCACCCTTACTCTCTTCTTAAAATCTTATATCAGGAGTATTTTCCCATGGTTACAGGCCTAAATCGAAAAGCACAGGTTTCAGCGATTCCGTTAAAAGAGCAGCCTAACAAAAGAGAGAATAGCTATAAAGGGGGTAGCCAAAACGAGCCTCAAAGTAGGGAACAGAATGCTTCAGACTTGGAGAAAATGGACGCCGGGTCGCTGTGGCATGCGATCGCCCAGCACAAGCCCTTTGCCGCCCAGCCACCAAAATGCATGGATCAAGCAGGTGGCTGCTACATCACCGATACTAAGGGCATAGAATATTTTGATGCCCTCTCTGGGCTCTGGTGCGTGAACGTAGGGTATGGCCGTCGGGAGATCGCCGATACCGCCTACGAGCAAATGCTGAATTTATCCTACGCGCCACTGACGACGGGGCACGGGCCGGGCATTCGATTGGCTCACAAACTGTTGGATCTACTTGGCTATGAGGGAAAGGTGTTTTTCTCTACCACTGGTTCAGAGGCCAATGAAGTGGCCTTTAAAGTCGCTCGTCAGTATCAAGCTCAAACGGCCCCTGCTGGCTCGGGCTCTCGCTATAAAATCATCTCTCGCTATCGGGCCTATCACGGCTCTACTATGGGCGCTTTGAGTGCGACAGCTCAAGCCGACCGCAAGCTCAAATTCGGACCGCTGGTCCCAGGCTTCATGCACGTAAATCCGCCTTACTTCTACAGATTTGGAGAAGGCCGAACAGAGGAAGAATACAACGATGCCTGCCTGCGCGAGTTGGAGCAAACGATTCGCTACGAAGGTGCTGAGTCTGTTGCAGCGATCATCATAGAACCGGTCATTTCTGGGGGTGGAGTGATTCCACCGACCGAAGGATACTTGCGTGGGGTGAGAGAGATTTGCGATCGCACCGGAATCCTGCTTATTTTCGATGAAGTAGTCAACGGCTTTGGCCGCACTGGCCAGATGTTTGGCCATCAAAACTGGGGCGTAGAGCCCGACATTATTTGCTTTGCCAAAGGCCTCACCAGCGGATATATGCCACTCTCGGCTACTGTGGTAAAGCAGCATATTTTTGAAGCCTTCCTCGACGAACCCGGCACCAACAGTCATTTTCGCCATATCAGCACCTACGGCGGTACACCTGTATCTACCGCTGTTGCGCTACGCAATATCGAGATTATCGAAAGAGAAAACCTAGCGGAACGCGCTGCTGAAATGGGCGAATATCTCATGGAGCGCATGCAGAGACTGCTGGATCATCCCAACGTTGGCGATGTAAGGGGCAAGGGGCTGCTACTGGGTGTAGAGTTGGTGAAAGACAAAGCCAGTAAAGAACCTCTAGAAGATGCCAGTGTGGCTAGCGTTGCCAAGCGCTGCCTGGAGCAGCGAGTGTTGATTGGGCGAAATGCCTGTACAATTCCTGGCTTTGCCAATGTACTGATTGTTTGTCCGCCGTTGGTGATCAGCTACGAGGAGGCCGACCGACTAGTCAATAGTTTAGAGTCAGCTATTTTGGCCCTATAAAAGAGCTGCTGTCTTTTGCCCCTAGCCATCCTAGGTTCCCCTTGGAAAGGGGAACCATAAGGGAGGGGTTCCGTCGAGAAGCTAGACACACCGCCAGAACCCCTCTGCCCATAGCATCTCCCCTTATTCAGAAGAGAATCATCCTCAGGCTTTGTAGCATAGTGTTTCTTATCCCAAACTCACGTTTTCTAATCCTTTTTGGCTTTAGCCGAAGACTTTAGAACCAGCACAGGGCAATGTGCCTGGCGCACAACTCGCTCAGCAACTGAGCCGATTAAAATCTGTCGAAGGCCGCGTTCTCCATGAGAGGGCATGACGATTAAGTCTGCTTCAATTTCTGCTGCGTAATCTGAGATTTTGGTTCCCGGATCGCCTATAGTTACTTCAATATCTACTGCGCCGTAGCCTAAGTCGTAAATCTTTTTACGCAGAAAGCTTTGAACCTTCTGTTTACGTTCGTCGTCTTTGAGTGTGTCCCACATAGCCGCAGGATCAGCGGGATGTAGTGGAGAAAGCACATGAATGATTTTGAGAACCGACGTTTCTTCAATATACGTTTTGGCAATAGGAATCGCCTGGTAAGAAATATCAGAGAAATCAATTGGAACAAGAACAGAGTCTTTTTTAAGCCAGTTCACGGTGCTTCTCCACTTGTTGTATTGCTTTTAGGGGTTGTTTCAAGATGCTCTGTGTAGGAACAGTTCCTACACAGAGCTTTTTCTACTTCAGAATAGGCTCTCTGGCAGGCGCACCAATCTCAGCAAGCATTGCACCCGAGGTTAGCCGAGACATGTAATGCTCTAAATCGTTGGCCACTACCCCGGAGAGTAGAAAACAGCCCAGCAAATTAGGAACCGACATGGCTAAGAGCAAAATATCACTGAACTCTAAGACCAGCTGGAGATTGATAATGCTACCGATAAATCCGCAGGCCAAAAAGAGAACCTTGTAAACATTGACAGTGGCATCTCCAAACAGGTACGTCCAGGCCATTTGCCCGTAGTAGCTCCAAGAGATCATCGTGGATATGGCGAACAAAAATCCGGCGACCGCAATTACATACGGGAACCAGCTGATAACAGTTGCAAATGACTCTGCTGACAGCCTTGCGCCATCTAGTTCAGCCGAAGCTGGGTCGGCATATACACCCGTCAGAACAATAACAATTGCCGTCATGTTACAGATGAACATGGTGTCAATAAAGGGCTCCAACAGTGCGACGATGCCTTCGCGGACGGGTTCATCGGTGCGGGCCGCAGAGTGAGCAATCGCAGCTGAGCCAATACCCGCTTCATTCGAGAAAACCGCACGCTGGAAGCCGATGACAATCGCGCCAAGTAAGCCACCTGCCACAGCCTCGGGCACAAAAGCCGAGCTGATAATTGTCCCAATCGCACCGGGGATATCGGTAAACCTAGCGAGCATAACCCATACACAAGCCAGGGTGTAAATAACGGCCATCAGGGGCACCAGCAGCCCGGCGACCGCGCCAATTCGCTCAATCCCACCTAGAATCACCAGGCCCACTATCGCCACCAAAATTAGGCCAAAGAGCCAGCTGGCATTTTCAAAAAAGGGAACAACATTCGCCACCGCCGCGTAGGCCTGATTGGCCTGAAACATATTGCCAGCACCCATAGTGGCGATCGCACAAAAGACCGCATACATCACACCCAAACCCTGACCCAGCCCTCTCATCCCAATCGATGAGAGTCCTTTAGAAAGGTAGTACATCGGGCCGCCGCCCACTGTTCCATCCGGCTTAATCGTGCGAAATTTTTGACCAAGCGTACACTCTGCAAACTTACTCGACATACCCAAAAAGCCAGCCATCGTCATCCAAAAGGCTGCGCCAGGACCACCTAAGCGAATGGCAATAGCGACGCCAGCAATATTACCAATACCTACCGTGCCAGACAGCGCTGCGGCCAAAGCCTGAAAGTGCGAAACATCTCCTTCATCTTCAGGATCGTCGTACTTGCCCTGCACCACTTCAATCGCATGCTTGAAGGCTCTCAGGTTGATAAATTTCATCCTCAAGGTGAAGAAAACGGCCCCCATCACTAGCCAAAGAACGATGAAAGGAATGCCATTCTCGCCGCCGATTTTGAAATAGAAAACAAGATTTAGCAGATCGATAATTTTCTGAAATGCAGCTTCAAGCAAACCAGGAGAGGCAGCGGTGCCATCCTCTTGCGCTAAAACTGCTTGGGGCACTAGAAGGATAAAAGCAATTAAAAGATAATGCCACGTTCTCAACTTAAACAGTGTTCGTCTCATCAACTCATCCATCGATATGATTACCTAAACTGCTGCCTTAAAAGACGATAGATAACGCTTTTTCTCTTTGTTGAAAGGTTATAAAATTGTCTTTCTTAAGTATTGTTTTAATAGTCCTTACGTTTCAAGAATGTGACGGAATATACGACCGCTGCTTTCTAATCACATCGATTCAACACATAAGAGAGATATCGGCTATCAGAGTGATTCACACTAAATAGTCATTTCGTTATAGTCATTTCATTGTTGGTTCTGAGGCAGAACGCTTTTGCCCCATCACTGCTAAGCCAACACCCCCTAAAATCATTAAAGAAGCTACCATCAGCCGTAAAGACAACGCTTCTTGTAGAAACAAAATACCGCCAACAGCGGCCAGTACAGGCACAGAGAGCTGCACGGTAGCCGCGCGCGTAGCCGTCAGCCCTTTGAGCGCAGCGTACCAAAGTGCGTAGCCTACACCGGAGGCGATCGCACCCGAGAGCACTGCCAACAATATGCCTTCCCCCGACAAATTCAGCCGCGAAACACTCACTAAGCTCACACCAAGGGCAAAAGGAACAGCTCGAACAAAGTTGTTCATCGTATTGGCGACAGGCTGATCGCTCCCTCGGCCCAATAGCGAATAAAATCCCCAGGCTATCCCTGAAATGACCATCAGTACAGATCCCGTTACAGGGGGTGCCTCTAATCCTGGCGATACCAAATAAATGAGTCCTAGTAAGGCAACAGCCAGCCCTGCCCATTCTGCCACACTTGGCTTTTCTCCCCGCTGTAGCGCTACCAAAATCATCGTCACCTGCACTGTGCCAAACAGAATGAGTGCGCCTGTGCCAGCGGCTAGCTGTAGGTAGGCAAAGGAAAATGCGATCGCATATATAAACAGCATCAGTGCCGCTGTCCAGGCTCCCTTAAAGATACTGGCTCCGATACTAGGCGATAAGCCAAATGACTTCCTTGGCTGAGTGATAGACGTAATCGCCAACAGCATCACAGCACCAGACGCTAGCCGAATGAAAACAAAGCTAGCAGCATCGATAGAGCCCTCCCCCAAAGCCATACGGGTCAGCAGCGAATTGGCCGCAAACGCCACCAGAGTAAACCCAGTTAACAGAAACGTCTTAACAGCAGACGGGCGAGTTTCCATAGCGTCCTTTTTTCACAGCATGCTACTTTAGCACGCCCCAAACGACTGCCGGCGCAGCAATACAAACGACTTGCTATATAATTCACATGCAGATTTTGCTTTTTGTTGTTGTCCGCCTAGAGACCTATTTTGGAACTTCTCGTTTTACGCTCATGGTTAACTGGTCCATCCGATGTAGAAGCGCTTGTTCGGCAGACTCTAGCCGACGGATTCGATGGTATCGAAGGCCCAATTCCTCAAGACAAACAGGAAAGAGCGCGTTTACATCATCAGCTGCAAGAGAGTGGTTTGGTTTTCATTGCAGAAGCCACCACAGGTATCGCTCAAGATAATTCTAAAGATTGGTGGATTCCTCGCCCCGACCGTACTATTGACAATCATCTAGATGATCTAAAGTGGGCTGTTGACCGTGCTCATGATATCAAAGCAATGTTTGTTTCTACCATGTGTGGCTACGATGCCTGGTCTTGGCAGCAAAATGTGGAGTTTTTTGGGCGCGCGATAGAGCTAGAGAAAGCCTCCGGTATTACCATCAGCTTTGAAACTCACCGTAGCCGCTCGCTCTACAACCCCTGGACTACCCGAGACCTGCTAAAACAGTTTCCCACGATGAAACTAACCTGTGACTTTAGCCATTGGTGCGTTGTCTGTGAGCGATTGCTCGACACAGAATGGTCAATCTTGGAGCTGTGTGCCGAACGTGCCCATCATATTCAATGCCGTGTGGGATACCCACAACATGCCCAGGTCGCAGACCCTCGTGCACCAGAGTCCCAGGAAACCTTGCTGGCCCACGAGCACTGGTGGGATTTGATTTGGCAGAAGCAACAGAAAAAGGGCATGGCCAAAACAAGCATGCAGCCGGAGTTTCTTTACGATGGCTATATGCAAACCTTGCCCTATACAGGTAAACCAGTAGCCGATGTATGGGAAATCACCTGCTGGATGGCTGAGCGGCAGCGCCGACGGTTTGCGACTTGGCAGGATGCTGCTAAATCGCCATAGTCCAGCCAGCATGCAATATTACAAGGTTGAGTAAGCAACCTCTATTCAAGTACAGTGTATTGATGAACTACCTTATCTTTTGGATTCTTGGATTTGGCACTCTCTGGGCAGGGTTGAAGCTGTTTGATGACGAAGTGCTGCTCATTGTATCGCTCTTCTTGGGTGCGGGGTTGGTGCTAGCAGGCTTATTCTCTGCGCCCGTCAAGCTACAAGTTGGGATTGAAGTATTTCTGATAGTTAATCTGTTCTATGCCTGCATGGAATGTATTCAGCGAGGCAATTCTAAAACTTAGCCATGCCTAACATATCCCAAACTGAACACCGGTTGCCTTGAGCCATTTACGATAAGCCAGCGACATTTTATCGCAGGGAAAATGAAATTCCTGCTGTAAGTCTAGGGGTAGCTTTTTAGGCAGCTGCGATTCCACCATAGGAATGTCTTGAGCCATCACGTCATCTTGAAAACGGCGCAGCTCATCGTTTGAAACATCAGGAGAATAGTTACGGCAAACGCCTAGCCAGGCAATACTTTTAGTTTCTTCAGCCGGAGTTACAGCCATGAAAATAGAAAACTGTTGATCTTCGCGCTCTCCCTTACGGAAGTGCGCTATTAACGGACGCACAATTTTGTACACATAGGAAACTGACTTTGCATCCCCGGTTCCTTCTGGATTCGGCTGATAGAAATGGATATCGCTTGCTACAATTTCTCCGTTTTTTACCCTTAACGTATAGTCCGAAACTTCTGGAAAATCTGGATCTCCTAGCAACCCTTTATGGGTGAAGGGAAAGTGTGCAACATCAACGAAGTTTTCTATAATACGTGGTGCGCTCGTATTTATGTGATAAGGCCCGCAGTGAAAGAAATTAGCGTTTGCGTTTTCCCACTCTAAAAAATCTGGAATCGCTTGCTTGGGAAGGTCTAAGGCTATCCAAACGAACCCATATTTCTCCTGTACTGGATACGTGCACAGATGTGCCGTTTGGGGAAAATTCGTGATCTTTGGATCTGCTGGTATCCGCAGGCATTTCCCCTGCGAATCGAAAGCCATCGCATGATAGGGGCAAACAAGCCTACTGTTGCTTTCGATTTCTCCCAGGGAAAGAGAAACGCCTCGGTGAGGACAGCGATCTTGAACAGCCACTATCTTTTCTTCTGCACGCCAAAGCGCAATGGTCTCACCCAGTAAGTTCACCTGAAGAGGCTGATCATGCTTAATATCATCAGCGATCGCGACCACATGCCATGTGGCACGAAGAACAGAATCGTGAACAGGTATGCTACGTAACATCAAGGGGATTCCTAAGAATGGAGAAAGAAGTATTGACGTATACCGTTTGTTCTTGAGTACGCGCCCAACACCTTCACTATAGATCCTACTAAAAGGTATGGTTGAGGCACTTGCTTTACCAAAGCGGTGCTGGTTCAGACGAAGAAAGAGCTAGCTGCGAACCCTCAAAAAACACAACTTTTTGACATGAGCGATTCTCCAAAACTATTGATTCTTGTTGGCAGTCCTCGACGCGAAGGAAATTCAGCTACCCTCGCTAATGCCGTTCAGCGAGGGGCTGAGGAGGCTGGAACGCAGACAGCGCTGCATTTTATTGATGACTCTATTTCAAGCTTCCTTCGCGATTGTCGTACTTGCCGTCTTCCTGATGGTGAATGCGCGATCGCAGACAACTTTCGCAAACTATTTTTCGACGACTTTCTGCCAGCAGATGGCGTCATTTTCTGTTCTCCAGTCTACTGGTACGGCCTATCTGCTCAGACGAAGGCTTTCTTCGACCGAACTTTTTGCTATTACGCGGCCTCCTATCCAGACTCCGCACAGGTTATGGAAAAGATGTCTCGCAAACATATCGGTTTAGTGCTTGCCTCCGAAGAAACCTATCCGGGCGCATCCCTCGGTATTGTTCACCAGATTCAGGAATATTCTCGCTATACCCATTCTCAATTTGTGGGTGTCGTTCGTGGTGTAGGCAATAGTCGTAGTGAAGTGACGCGCGATCCTACGGGCCCCCTTTTAGCTGCCGAACAGCTTGGTCGAGACCTCTTCGTTCGCAAGTATTCTGACTTCCGCCTAGACACGCAGCGAAGCGGGCGAGTTTGGCCTCAGGAAAACATACAGTAGTGTTGATTGAGACGGTCAGTGTAAAGGGAGTCACGTCTAAACAATTGTTATGACTGTCTTAACGGGCAGCATAGAAAGCCGTGCCCAGCTTGGTTAAATAAGGTTCACTACAGGGTGGTGCAATTAAAGTAATGCCTGAGGGTAGACCATCAGGCTGGAAACCGTTTGGAAGAGCGATCGCACACAAGTCCAACAAATTCACAAAGTTCGTATAGTATCCCAAATTAGCATTCAGCTTCAGCGGCTCTGCCTCCACCTCATCAATCCGATAAATTGTCCCCGTCGTCGGCACCACCAAAAAATCAATCTCATCCCAAAGCGGCTGGCTCTTTCGCTTCAGTGCCTCCACCGCATAAAGCCCTTCAAAGGCTTCTACAGCCGTAATTTTTCCAGCCTTTGAGAGAATCTCACGAGTCGTGGGGAAAACAGCCTCCGGCGAAGCTTCTACAAAGCTACCGACAGAAGCATAGCGCTCTGCCACCCAAGGGCCATTGAATAGCAGCTCATTCGCTTCTAGAAATGGGCCGTAGTCTATTTCCTGGCAGATGCCGCCCATTTCGGTAAGCGTGGCGATCGCACTTTCATACAGCCTCTCCACATCCCCATTACCAAAAAACGCTCTCTGCGCTGGCCGAGGTACCCCAAATCGAAAGGATTGTTCAGGCTCATAGGTGCTTAGTCGTAGCGGTGGTTCACCCATCGGACGAGAGAAGGGATGAACCGGATCATAGCTTTGGGCTGTCTCAAAAACTGTCTGCGCATCGTCAGCCGTCAACGCAAAAATAGAAATACAGTCCAGCGTTTTACAGGCTTCCACCGTATGCGCCGTACTCAAGAGCCCCTTCGACGGCTTGAGCCCTACGATATTGTTGAATCCAGCAGGCACCCGGCCCGAGCCGCCTGTATCCGTACCAAGAGAAAAGGAAACTAGCCCAACGGCGACAGATAAGGCTGAACCTGAACTAGAGCCACCGGGAATGTGATCTTTGGAAAAGGCATTGTGGGGTACGGTGTAGCCGGTACGAATGCCGACGAGGCCTGTCGCGAACTGATCGAGATTGGTTTTGCCGATGAGAATAGCACCTGCATCCAGCAGATTTTGGACAGCTGGGTTGGTGTGAGTAGCGGTGTAAACGAAGCCAGGACAACCTGCTGAGGTCGGGAGGCCAGCAACGTCTATACAGTCTTTGATACTGAAGGGAATGCCCCAGAGGGGAAGGGTTCTATCGGTGCTATCTTCTAGGGAAAGGGCGCGCGATCGCAGCTCTGCTTCTGGCACCTTGTATATCCAGATGCCATCATTCCCACGGGTTGCCAACTCAGCAATAATCGTCTCAACCACATCTTTAGGAGACAGTTCCCCAGAGCCATACTGTTGCTGCAAGCCTGTGATAGTGAGAGGAATGCCCAGAGCATTTAACCGGCTCATACTGGCACCGAGCTTACAGCGTTAGAACGAGCATTAAGACCAAGGGCAAAAGTGTTGTTTAGGCCAAGTGCGATCGCCCCAAACACTTGCGACAGAGGCGCATCTTCATCGGCCAATGGCAAAGGTTCACCAGCATCTCCCCCCGCACAAATCTTCGGGTCAATCGGTACCTGACCCAGCAGCGGCACAGATAGCTCAGCGGCCATTTGTTCACCACCGCCCTCGCCGAAAATTGAAGTGCGATCGCCACAGCACCCACAGATCAAATAGCTCATATTTTCCACTAGGCCCAGCACCGGCACCCCTACCTGCCGAAACATATGAATACTCCGCCGTACATCCGACACAGCTACTTGCTGAGGCGTTGTTACCATCACCACCCCACAAATCGGACTCTCCTGAATAATCGTAATCTGCGCATCTCCCGTACCTGGCGGCAGATCGATCAGCAGATAGTCCAGCTCACCCCAGTCCACCTCTTGAATAAACTGAGTGATAATTTTATGCAGCACTGGCCCCCGCCATGCCAGCGGATGCTCTGGCTCTGCCAATAGCCCTACCGACATCACCTTTATGCCGTGCGCCTCTAGCGGCTTGAACCTATCACCTTCAGCAGTTTTCACAATCTCTACTTCAGCATGGCCCAATCCCAACATTTGCGGCACATTTGGGCCATAGATATCAGCATCTAGCACGCCCACCTTTGCCCCAGTTTTTGTGAGCGCTGCGGCCAAATTCACCGCCGTCGTTGACTTACCCACACCGCCTTTACCACTAGAGACCGCAAGTGTTGTACGCACACCAGGGATCGTGCAGAGCTGAATGTAAGCTTTCTCGCACCAACCCAAGTCACCGAGGGCTATTTGCGCTTGTTCTTTTAGTTCGTGCTGGTGAACACCAATGTATAGCCGAAAGTAAACATAGTTATCAACAACGCGCAGATTGCGCACCATGCCAAGATCAACAATGTTGCTATTCAGGTTAGGCTCTATGACTTGTTTAAGACACGAAATCGCTGCTTGCTTTCGAGCTGCTGCTGCTAGACTCTCTGGGGGAGAGCTATCGGCTTCGTTAAAGGACTGACGAATAAAAGGAGACTCATGGTTAGGCATTGGTGGTTTCCGCCAGCTTGTCTTGGATCTTTTGGATGGCCCTGCCAGAGAAGATTTGCACGTCGCGATCGGGGTCGTCGAGGGTTTGCTTGAGCGCTGAGAGTACGTCTGGATTGCCAAGGTTGCCAAGTGCGATCGCCGCATCCCGTCGCACGTCCGAATACTCATCAGACAACGCTTTAACTAGGCTAGGAATCGCCGTATCGTCAGCGACCCGTTGCAGTGCGCGGGCGGTAAACTTGCGCACCTGCCAATGATCGTCGTTTAAGGCACTTGTCAAAGCCGGAATCGCGTCTTTAGTCGCATGTAGATCTACTGCCTGAGCAGCATTGCGCCTTACCTGCCAATCAGCATCAGTGATAAGTGCGCTACACAGCGTAGGCACAGCAGCTTCGTCACTCAGGTGCCCCAGCGTGAGAATCGCTGAGCGGCGAACTTCCTCGCTCTCGTCGTTGGCCAGCGCCAAAGCAGGCTCAAACCTTACGACCTGATTAAGGTAGCGCAGTGTCACCACAGCAGCCTCTCTCAGCACCGGATTTTCCGACTCAAAGAAAGGCGCGATGTAAGGCAGCGCCTGCGCGTCGTGAATTTTTCGCAGCAGAATCAACACATTCAGCTGTACAGTTTCATCCTCAATTTGCACCGCATCTAGCAGCGTCAGCAAATCATCCGGCGACACCATCTCCTTTAGCGCCGAGAGCGCTTCTACACGCACAGACTCTTCGTGAGCAGCACTCAAACACGCCAGCAAAGGCGGAATCGCCACAGGGTTTGCCATTTCCCAAAGTGCCATAACAGCAATTTCTTGCACTTTTGGGCTATCGTCTTTAAGGGCAACAATCAGGCTCTCAATGGTATCTTCATCACCCAGGTGCTGAAGCGTTTTCGCAGCAACCAGGCGGTCGTTTAAGTCGGGCGATTGCAGCATCTCTACCCACTGCACAACTTCAGGATCAAGGTCCGAATAGGTCATGGTTGAGAAGTCTCCCTAGCGCAACAAGAATGGAATTTGAACAGTAATGGCATTGGTAGGGCATTCCTTTTCACAGGGAAGACAGAACCAACACTCGTCATATTTCATATAGGCCTTGCCGGTTTCTGGATTTTTCACCAGTACGTCTAGCGGGCAAACTTCAATGCAGGCAGTGCATTTTTCAAGGCACTTGGACTCGTCGACAATGACAGGGACGTCGACACGTTGGGTTGCTAAAGCCATAGGTGAGTTTTTGAGATAAAGGAGTAAGAAAAGGAAGTTAATTTACAGCGGACTCATCGCACCGCCACGTCGTATACCTCCTGCTCCAAGTTCACATCCACAATATAAGGCTCTACCGCCCGCTTGAACATTTCCATATCACCGGTTTCTCCCTTCTTCAAGTTCGCATGGCAGAACCATTCTTCATCGTTCTTTTCTGGGTAGTCCAGCCGGTAGTGATACAGGCCCCACCGACTCTCTTTTCTGTACAGCGAGGCTCTTGCTGCCATCTCTGCGCAGTCACGAATGAAGTGCACTTCCATACAGCGCATCAGCTCATGTGGGTCACGCGCACCCATCAGGTCTAAGCTATCGTGATAGCGCTCAAAGGCAGCTAGGCCAATGTCCATGTTGGTAGGAGACTTTGGCGGCTGAAGGTAATCATTTACATAGCGCCGTAGCTTGTACTCCACCTGCGTATGAGGCACACCATCTGGACGGTTTAGCGGCGCATAAATGCGCGCTTTCTCTGCTGCCAAAAAGTCTGCGTCAGGCTCCACATGCTCTATGTCCTGCACATAGTCCATTGCATTAATGCCAGAAATACGGCCAGACACAAACGCGCCAATCATGTAGTTGTGCGGCACGCTAGCCATATCTCCAGCCGCATACAGACCGGGAACTGTTGTTTCAGCTTTTTCATTTACCCAAACGCCAGAGGCGCTGTGACCACTGCACAAACCAATCTCCGAGATATTCATTTCTACCCCGTGGGTGCGGTAGTTCTCTTTTCGGCCCTCGTGGAAACGCTCTCGGCTGGGCCGCTCATTGGCCCACAGCACTCGTTCAATCTCCGAAATAGTGTCATCATCCAGGTGATACATCTTTAGATGCACGGGCCCTTTTCCAGAGTTTAGCTCCTTCCAGGTTTCGAGCATCATCTGGCCGCTCCAGTAGTCGCAGTTAATGAAGCGGTTGCCTTCTGCATTAGCGGTGTATGCACCAAAAGGACTAGCTACGTAAGCGCAGGCCGGGCCGTTGTAGTCTTTGATAAGTGGATTGATTTGGAAGCATTCGATGTTGGTGAGTTCGGCTCCGGCGTGGTAGGCCATAGAGTAGCCGTCGCCTGCATTAGTTGGGTTCTCGTAGGTGCCGTAGAGATAGCCGGAGGCCGGTAGACCTAAGCGTCCACAGGCTCCTGTGCAGAGTACAACAGCTTTCGCCTGGATAACAACAAAGTCTCCTTTGCGCACGTCAAAGCCGACAGCGCCGATGGCGCGGCCATCTTTTACCATTACACGGGTGGCCATTACGCGATTGGTCACGCGTACCTTGTGGCGCTTCACTTGGCGGGTAAGAATCTTTTTTAGGTCTTTGCCTTCTGGCATAGGCAGCACATATTTACCGACACGGTGCACCTGTTTCAGGTCATAGTTACCTTCGTGGTCTTTTTGGAACTTGACCCCCCAGCTTTCGAGTTCTTGAATAACTTCGTAGCCCCACCGCCCAGTTTGGTACACCGATTTTTGGTTGAGGATGCCGTCATTGGCGATGGTGATTTCTCTGACGTATTGCTCGGGAGTAGAGTTACCGGGAATTACTGCGGTGTTAACGCCGTCCATGCCCATAGCGATCGCACCGCTGCGGCGAATGTTCGCCTTCTCCAAAATCAAAACGTCTGCGTCGGGGTTAGCCTGCTTGGCTTTGATGCCAGCCATGGTGCCAGCAGTACCCCCACCGATTACCAAAAAATCTGTTTGCAGATTCTGAATGTTCACACAAGTTCCTCGGGCTTTCCTCCTCTATTTTAGAAAGGGTCAGAGAACCTCTCAAGCTGGTCAGTATCAAAACACACTGTTTGCCGATTGATTTCTTTTATACACTGATAGAAATCAGTAATAGGGGCTACCAAGAGTGCTAGTACAGTAAAGCGCTGCTAAGGGTACGCGATTACACTCGTGCGATTACGCCATGGAAATCTACCAGCTCAAAGTCTTTTTAGAAGTTGCTCGCTACTTGAGCTTTACCGAAGCTGCTGACGCGCTGAACCTGACACAGCCTGCTGTCAGTGCAAAAATAAAGTCACTAGAAGCCAGTCTGGGAACCGAACTATTCCATCGGTTAGGTCGTAAAATTAAGCTGACGGTGGCAGGGAACTATTTGTTGGAAATGGGTCCAAGCCTATTGGACCTGGAAAGCCGGCTGACTCAGGAAATCGAAGAAATTAAGCAGGGCAAGCACAGCCATTTGAGAATTGGCTGCACGGTGAATGTTGCCAACGGCTGGCTCCCGAAGATTTTGTTTGAATATCGTCAAAAGTATCCAGAGATTGACGTGCAGTGTCTGCCATTTGGGTCTGTACGCCAGCTACACAAGGCAATGACGCTAGGAGAAATTGACGTTGGCTTTTCTGAAATAGATTTAAATGAATTTGAAGAGATAGAGCCTGTTGCCATCGATAGCTTTCAGTATTGCTTGATGGTAGCTGCGGACCATCGACTGGCAGAGGCAAAATGGCTCAGCCTGAGGAATCTTACCGCAGAGGCTTGGGTATTTCCGACAAAGTCGACGCCAGAACGCCTTGCCCTTGATGCCAGGCTAGATGAGCTAGGTATGCAGCTTTCAGACTTTCGCAATCATGAAATTGTGCAGTCCTCTAGCCTAATGAGTCCGTTTTTGGGTCAAGGACACTACTTGGGTTTTGCCTCCAGTCTTCAGTTTCAAACTGAACGCAAAGCAAAAGTTTTAACCGCAATTCCACTACAGGAATTTTCGCTAGACCTGAAGCTATTTATGTTACAGCTGAGGCAGGATGTAAAAAGTGGCCAACAAAAGAAGACTCAATCTAAAAATAAGCTAGCAAAAGAGCCACTGCGGCAGCTTATTCAACTGGTGAAAAAAAGAACAGACTACGGCTCTACCCGCTCGGTTACTCAAGAAGCCTCTTCTAGATCGCCGCACAGGCCGCCAACACCAATCTATTTCAAGTCTCCAGGCGGAACGAATAGAGGCTCCAGCACACCTGAAAAACAGATAATTTCTATCGGCACTCAAAACAAAACGATTCAAACGGTGACCGCAGGGGTCATTATTCAGCAGCTGGGGCTATTGGAACACTTTTTGCCCCGCAGTGGTCGATATCGCAACACTGAGTTTCAAATTCGGTGGCGTGATTTTACATCGGGCGCGCCTATTGTCGCTGGGTTACAGTCTGACAAGCTAGATATTGGGATTTTGGGAGATTATCCTCTGCTATTGAGCGGGGGAGCTGCGGAGAACGCCGACAGGGCTGGGGTCAGTGTCAGCGATGGGGCTATGGCAAAGACCCGGCTCGTTAGCTTTGTTGCGAGTAATCCGGATGGCGCGGGCAATACAGTCATTGTTCCGAACCGCTCTCCGCTAAAGAGTTTGGACGATTTGCGCCACCGAGTGATTGCGGTGCCCTTCGCCTCAGCCGCCCATGGCATGATTATGCGATCGCTATCTCAAGCTGGGCTATTACCAGATGTGACCCTCACCTCCATTAACAACCTCAACATCCACAGACTGACACCGCGAAATAATCAGGCAGATGGCTACGCCTATTTTGCACCGCTGCACGACATTGCTAGCCATAAGGGACAATTTCGCCGCCTGCTAGTAGAAGAAGATATAAAGCAACTACCGACGTTTCATGGCGTTGTTGTAAGAGAGTCTTTTGCCGATGAACATCCCGACCTGGTGATTGCTTACCTTAAATCCCTAATTGCTGCGCAGTACTGGTACGAGACAACGCCAAACTCACTATCTTTAGTGAGTAAATGGGTCGGGCTAGAGGCTGAGATTGTTGCAAAAACATTGGCTGACTATAGCTCAGATGCGGCGGGGCTGTTTTTCCCTGATACTAAAATACGAACGGATTGGATAAAAGAACATGTCCGACAGCTGTCTGCGATTTCTGGTAATGAGACGTTAGGTAATTTAGACCTTTCTGCATGGATTCAGCCGCAATTGCTTGAGGCTGCGCTTACTTCAATATAGGCGCTTAATACGCAAATGCTATCTCAAGGATGCAATTTTCCCACAACATAGTCATTAAACTCTTTGATATGAACTTCCAGCGGTGCATGTAGTACCCCTGCTTTATCTGAATTGAAGTTTGCGCCTATCTGCATCCGCTCCACCATCACTTTATCTTCAGCAGTCGCCACTTTAATAACATCAACAATTTCCTGAACATACGCTTCAGGATCAGCCATCTTTTTCATCGCATGATGTGAAAAAGAAACACCCCAGCGAGCATTTGTTTGATTAACAGCCTTAGGCTCAAGTACCATCCACCAAACAAAGTTGGGTTCAATCGCAATCAAGCCATTTGGGAAAACACCTGCCACATAAAACCGTCGATGCTCAGCCTCGTCTAGCCGTGAGTTGTAGATATCGGGCTGGGTCTTGATGGTGTAGGAATTGCTGTGAATCGTAAAATGAGGATTGCCTGTAGGCCCGTATTCTACGGCTGTCGTTGGGTTTGCAGGACCAATGGATTTCGTGTGAGTGTAGGTTGTATGATAGCTCTCAATAAAATTGTGAAAGATCAGCTTCCAGTTGGCATTCCAATGCTCTTCGTGCACTACATGGCGATCTTCATAGCGCTCTAGCTCAAAGTTCTCAAAAATCGAGGCAAGGCCACTCAACCTTTTAGCTACAGGCGGTAGATCTTGCCGCATAGAGACAAAAATATAGCCCAGACACTCATCAACAGAGAGAACCTCTAGCGTTTTCCCCTCAATCTCTTCAGGCTGAAACCCAAATGACTCCGTTACATTTATCAGAGACCCATCTAAGTCGTAAGCCCAGCAGTGATAAGGACAAACAATACACTTTGTCGATCCACTCCCTTCTAAAAGCTGAACGTAACGATGTAGGCAATAGTTTGCCAGGGCGCGAATTGAGCCATCTCGCTGCCGAATAACAATAATGGGCCGTTGCCCCAAAAAAGCAGTAAAGTAATCGCCCGGACTAGGAATAGACCCGCCACGCCCAACCATGACCCAATCGGTGTCGAAAATGCCAGTTAGCTCACTGTCAAAAGTGCTCGGGTCAGTAAAAGTTTGTTGTTTTGGCGCTGGCATTCGCGCCGGAATATTGGGAGCTAGCGGGACATCTAAGGTGTGATTGAACTGGCTGGACTGACTCATGAGCGAACAGTTGAGTGTAGACGTGGAGTATAGACTCTATATAGGCCCATTGTATAACTGATTTTAGTTGATTTTCCAGTCTCATAAGGTCATTGGCAGGGTTACTGATGGTACCAGCTGTCATTGCTGTACACATCTTTAGGCAGAAACAGTCTCCAACTCTCGGCAAGCTGCTTTGCCATCTGCCAGTAGCCGCGCCTTAAACTCAGAATCTGTTTATATTGTTGCTTTCGTATTAAGTGTTGACTCTCAATCGTTGAGTTTTAAGCGCTGAATTTGAGCACTTCGAGCACTTAGGAATGGCAAATAAATAACAGTTGCTTTTGTGAGCCCGGTT